>Ga0206130_10005611_pt1 | contig 14769 bp, 10 predicted proteins | sample Helgoland_Spring_9_FD_148637 | JGI IMG/M metagenome (GOLD analysis project Ga0206130, IMG submission 148637) | Pelagic subsurface seawater microbial communities from Kabeltonne, Helgoland, North Sea - Helgoland_Spring_Bloom_20160512_1 | ecosystem: Environmental > Aquatic > Marine > Epipelagic ... | reverse complement strand
TTAAATGCTATTGCGGGTACTACTTCTGGTGCTAACCAGACAAGTGGGGGTGGAATTTCATTTCTAGGTAGTAGAACAGATGCGACTGCTTATTTTGTGGATGGTGTTAGAGTTATAGGAAGCAGCTCAGTACCTCAATCTGCTCAAGGACAGATAGAAATTATCCAGTCGGGTGTGCCAGCTCAGTATGGAGATTTTACTGGGGGTGCTATTGTTATCACAACAAAAGGTCCTTCACGGTTCGTAAATCGTAGTTTTGAATTAATTTCCTCTTCACTTTTAGATCCTTACAGTTTTAACCAAGCTGAATTTTCTGCTGTTGGTCCACTCTGGGTTAAAAATAAAGGTGGAGGTAAAAAAGAATATGTTGCATTAGGTTATCAAGTTGCAGCCAACTTTAATTACACCATGGATGCGAGTCCAGGTTACGGTGGATTTTATAGCGTTAAAGATGAGGTGCTAGCTGACCTAGAAAAGAATCCAATTATAGAAAATCCAAATGGTCCACTTAATGTGTATCGATCACTACTTCTGACTGAAGATGATTTGGAAGTGACAAAAGCGAGAAAAAATGTAGGAAGATATGTTGGAAATATTCAAGGAAAACTTGAATATCAACCCAATAAAAATTCAACGCTTACTTTATTTGGCTCTTTTAATCAAAGTCAAGGTAATAACTTTAATTATGATCAGAGTTTAATGAATTATAATCGATACAGTAATTCTACAAGTCAAAATCTAAGAACTTACGTTAAATTCACCCAAAGATTAGGTACTACCAGTGAAGAGGATAAAGAAAAGAAAAAGGCATTATTCTCTGATGCATTCTACAATATTCGTTTTGACTACCAAAGTAGTTGGTCAGAAACTCAGAATTTAGATCATGGAACAAATTTCTTTGATTACGGATATATTGGTAAATTCACTGAATATAGGGCACCATTTTACCAGTTTCAAAGAACACCAACGTTGCATATTGACCAAAATGGCGATACATCAACCCGTCAAAATTACTTTGATTTAATTGGTGATTTTAATACAAAAATCACTTTTGAACCTAGCGATAAAAACCCAATTAGATCAAATTACACAAATCAATTATTTAATGAGGTTGAGGCGTCAGGTAATCAATTTGCATCAACAAATCAAATACAACAAGGACTAGGTTTATTAAATGGTTTCTCCCCGGGATATTCCTATTCATTGTGGGCTAATCCAGGGTTAGGGAATAATGGATATTCTAAGTCACAAGTTGAGCGAATAGCAGCATACGCTCAAGGTGAAGCAATTCTAAATTTAGAGAACACGCATGATCTCCAGTTCGGTATTTACTATGAGCAAACTTTATTTAGTAATTGGCAGCTTTCTGCAGGTAACCTATGGACCTTGATGCCATTGTTAGCTAATAGCCATATATCCAATCTCGATCAGGTCACTGAAAATGGTTATGTCATCGGCGGGGTTCATACTTATGATGAAAATGGTTTTTTTACAGATACTGTTAACTATAATATTCGTATAGATAAAGACCAACAGAAAACCTTTGATAGAAACTTGAGAGCTAAGTTAATAGCGGATGGTGCTACGGATGTTTATGGAAATCCTTACACAGAGTCCTCTTATATTGATATTAATAGTCTTAGTCCAAGTACATTTAGTTTGGATATGTTTAGTGCTGGGGACTTATGGAATAATGGAAATTCATTTGTTGGATATTACGGATATGATTATTTGGGTAATCGAACTCGAAAAGCATTTTCGTTTACAGACTTTACAAATAATGATGATACTAAGGGAATAGGTTCATTCTCGCCAATATCTAATGCAATTTGGTTACAAGACAAATTCCAATTCAAAGATTTAGTTCTTCGTTTAGGTGTTCGTGTTGAGCGATATGATGGGAACCAATTAGGATTAAAAGACCAGTATTCTCTATTCCCAACGTACAGTGCTGGAGAATTGGCAAGCATCGAATCTGGTGAACGAGGGAGTAACCTTCTTGCAAACTACAATGTACCACAGAATATCGGAGATGATTATGTTGTTTATGTAAACGATATTGAAAGTCCTAGTGAAATTGTTGGTTTTAGAAATGGAAATAAATGGTATGATGACCAAGGAGGTGAATTATCAAGTCCAGATCAACTTGCACAAGTAACTAAAAGTGGGCGAATTCAACCGTTCTTACAATCAACAGATGAAGAATTAGTTCCAGAAGCTTTCCAAGATTACACACCATCAATTAATGTACTCCCACGTGTGATGTTCTCTTTTCCTATTAACTCTGAAGCATTATTTTTTGCGAGTTATGATAAGTTAGCACAACGACCACAGAATGGTGCCATTTTTGCACCAATTAATAGATATGATTATCTAGAGGAGAATCAAGGAGGGACGTTGCCCAACGCAAATCTTCAGCCACGAGTAACTACAAGTTACGAACTTGGTTTCAAACAAACACTTACTCAAAATTCAGCGTTAAGTTTAATCGCAGCTTATCGTTCTACGATCGGCGACTATGCATTAGTACAAATTACGCAAGCCTACCCAATTACATATAATAGTTATCAGAATTTAGATTTTGAAACGATTAAAAACTTCAGAGCAGAATACGAGTTAAGAGGTCAAGGGAGGACATCACTTGGTTTAAATTACTCAATCTTATTTGCAGATGGTACTGGATCAAATATTAACTCTGCAGCAGCTCTTATTCAAGCAGGTCAACCTAACTTAAGGTCACTTTATCCAACTCAACGTGATATAAGACATCAATTAACAGCTAGATTGGATTACCGATTTAAAGGAGGAAACGACTACACAGGACCAATTTGGTTTGACAAACGAGTACTTCAAAATTTTGGAGGAAATTTTATAATTTCAGCGAAGTCTGGAGAGCCGTATTCAGCATATATAAATCCAGTAGCAAGTGCTGCTTCAGGGACTGCTCAAAGACAATCACTTGACGGAAACCCATTTGGCTCAAGATTGCCATGGCAGTTTAAGATTGATGCTAATTTTAGCAAGAATTTTGAAGTCAAAAAGAAAAATCCAAAAGACAACTTTAGAAGACAAACAATGCAGATTCAAGCATTTTTATGGATTCAGAACCTATTGAATACCCGAAACATCCAACGTGTATATGGGTTCAGTCGTTTATCAAATAGCGATGGTTGGTTGAGTTCACCACAAGGTATTCAGGAAGCAAATAATGCAGTAAATACCCAATCATACATGGCATTGTACAACGCCAAAGTAGAGAGCCCATATTTTTATGAAATACCGAGATCAGTTAGATTAGGCTTAAGAGTATACTTCTAATTAGTATTAACAACAAAAAGAATCAATGAGATCAATGAATAAATCGATGAGAAAATATATAATAGCTATCACAATTGCATGTACATTTAGTGCATTTGCTAAAGAAAATATTGAGGTAGAAGAACCCAATACTACTAGAACAAACAATTCTAGCATCAAAATGAAATTCGGTTCAGATTGTGATCCTGCTACTCAGAGTGCAGATTTAGATATAAATAATGTTCGAACCAAGATTTTAAATGGTGGTGACATGTGGTGGGATTTAAATGCAGCACGATATGAGATACCTAAATTAGTGGATGTAAATGCAGTGAGAAAAAATAGTCTTTTTTCAGGAGCAATTTGGATAGGTGGCCAGGATCAAGCTGAAAATTTACGTTTAGCTGCGATGACTTATCGTCAGCGTGGTTCGGATTTTTGGCCAGGACCATTAGACCCAGCAACTGGTAATACATCCAAAGCACAATGTGATGAATGGGATAAAATATACAAAGTAGACGGTAAAAATATCATTGACCACGCCACTAATTTTACGGGTGTAGTAAATGAACAAATAGAAAATTGGCCTGGTGAATATGCTCCTTTTTATGATGGAGATGGAGATGGAATTTACAACCCGCAAAATGGGTTAGACTATCCAGTATTGCAGAATTTTTGTAGGGGTCAGAAAATAGACAATGAGGCAGAAGATCAGCCCGATCAAATGCTTTGGTGGATATATAATGACAAAGGAAATATCCATACCGAAACTCAAGGTGACCCAATCGGTGTAGAGATGCAAACTACTGCATTTGCTTTTGCAACTAATGATGAAATCAATGATATGACTTTTTATACTACATTGATTACGAACCGTGGGGCAACAGAATTAAATAACACATATTTTGGTCAATGGGTTGATGCCGATTTGGGTAATTACGCCGACGATTATGTTGGATGTGATGTTGGGCTTTCTTTAGGTTTTTGTTATAATGGTGACGATAATGATGAAGGTATACTTGGATACGGTTTAAATCCACCTTCAGTAGGAGTAGATTTCTTTGAGGGACCTAAAGTTAAACAAATTGGTCCAACTGGATTAGAAGAAGAGGTTGAACTTGGAATGAGCAAGTTTGTTTACTATAATAATGATGCGAACCAAATCAATGGTAACCCTTTCATTGCAACTGACTTTTACAATTATCTCCAAGGAAAATGGAGAACTGGTACAGATATTCAGTATGGGGGAAATGGTATAACTGGAACTGATGGTACCAAAGCAGATTGGATGTTCCCATTTGATTCGGATACTACTCATCCAGATGATAACTGGAATGAGAATACAGCGGGTAATCAACCTGCTGATAGACGTTTTATTCAGTCGTCCGGACCATTCGTACTAGAGCCAGGAGCTGTTCAAAAATTAACAGTTGGCGTAGTTTGGGCAAGAGCACCTTTTGGAGGAGCTACAGGATCTCTAGAATTATTAAGATTAGCGAGTAGTCGAGCACAAGAATTATTTAATTCATGCTTTGATTTAGTTGATGGACCAGATGCTCCTGAAGTAGAGGTACATGAGCAAGACCAACAAATTGTGTTATCATTAGGCTTAACAAATACAGACCGGGTTGAAAGGTACAGAGATACTCTTTTAGATGGAGCAAATCGAGAAGAATATTTTGGTTTTCAAGGTTATCGCGTATTTCAATTAAAAAATGGTGGTGTAAGTCTTTCAGAATTAGATGATTTAAGTAAGGCCAGAGAAATCTTCCAGTGTGATTTGAAAGATGATTTTGATGTATTAATTAATCAAGAATTTCAGTTTGACGTAGGAGCACCAATACCTGTATTGAAAGTAAGAGGTGACAATCAAGGATTGACACATACTGTTCGAATAACCGAAGATCAGTTTGCTACAGGGTCAAATAAAACGCTAGTGAATTTCCAAACCTACCATTTTATCGTACTATCGTATGCAGCAGCGGAGAGTAATACTCGACCATACTTGCCAGGTCGAAAAATTAAAAAATTTAGTGCATCTCCTCACAAACTAGAGCCCAAATTTGGTGGTTCTAGTGTGCCATCATTTTATGGTGACGGGCCAGAATTACAACGTATTTCAGGAAAAGGGAATGGGATGAATAAATTGGAACTTAAACCAGAAGTTATTGAAGAAATTCTAAAAAATAATTCAGTTGCAAACCCAATCTATGAAAATGGTTTTGGACCAGTTGATATCAAAGTTATCGATCCATTAAAAATACCTCTTGGAGAATTTGAATTATCACTTGTTCCAAAAGGAGTTACACAAAATACCGGTAATGACGACGATAGTTTATGGGCTGATAGCACAGCTTGGATTCTGACTAATCTAACTACTGGTGAATCAGTATCCTCGGATACAAGTTTAGCCTACGAAAATGAGCAAATTATTTTGGCCTCAACTACAGGCAAAAGTATTTTGGATTGGGGTATGGCAGTAACGATAAGTCAAGTTGCTGCACCAGGAGTAGATCCTGTTCGAAATTTAGAAAACGGATTTATTGATTGGTCAGTTACTTTCTCAGATCCAAGTAATGAGTGGCTATCAGCAGTTAGAGACAACGACGTAGGAAATGCTAGACAATTTGGAGCTTTTGATTGGATACGATCTGGAGTAAATGGAAGATTAGAAGGGTTTAATGATCCGTCCTTTCACGATTATTCTTCAGGTGGGAACGCACTTGATCCAGATGCAAAATTTGAGTCGATTTGGGAGGGAAGGATTGCACCCAACCGATTAGTTTCGAATACTTCTGAAGCAGTTTCTCCAGGCAGACAACAAATACTTGTACAACCTATGACTTTTGGTTACCAGGCAATGCAAGGAATAGGCCTAGATAAATTGAGTAGTGTTGATATTGTTTTGACGCCTGATGAATCTAAATGGAGTGAATGTGTAGTGCTGGAGATGGGAGAAGATCCAGGACTGAACCAAGATCAGAAAGAGAAGTTCTCAATGAGAACAGGGACACTATCTTACAGAGGGAATAACTTAAAGCCCGGAAAAACTATTTTCCCAGGATACGCAATCAATGTCAATACTGGTGAAAGATTGAATATTATGGTAGGAGAGGATTCTTATCAACGAAGTGAAAACGGTAGAGATATGAAGTGGAATCCAACGGATAGAAATGACGTATTCAACGGAAGTTATGCCTCTTTTGGAGGAAGACACTTTATCTACGTTATGGGTTCTCATCAAGGGATAGCAAGTTCTATTCATCCTAAACTTCCAATATATGACAGAGGTGAAGAATATTATAATATGCTTTCTTCAATGACAACTGCTAATCGTACATCTACCCTTACCAAAATATTTCAAAATTGTGACTGGGTAATACCAGCTATGATGGCACCTGGTAAGTCTTTGGTCGAAAATGAGGACGGAATTCCTGTCCCTCCAAATGAGGTCAAAATCAGACTACGTGTAGGAATGTCATATGGAGTTACACCAGAAACTTCTAATGAAAATGAAGGTCGTCCTAAATATAAATTTAGTACCGAAGATATTTATAATGATATCAATGATGAAAATGGTAAAAAAGCATTAGATCTAGCAAATATTGTTCCTAATCCTTATTATGCTTTTTCTGGATATGAGGGAAGTGCAATTGACAATAGAGTTAAGTTAACCAACTTGCCAGAAAAATGTGAGATATCGATCTATACATTAGACGGTGCTTTGGTTAGAAGAATCAAAAAAGATGATATAACTACTGAATTGGATTGGAATCTTAAGAATAACGCAAATGTTCCAATTGCCAGTGGATTATATATCATTCATATTGATGCTGGAGATTTAGGAGAGAAAATTTTGAAATGGATGGGAGTTATGAGAGAGTTAGACTTAGATTCATTCTAGGACCACCAATTAAAAGAAAATAAATTAATGAAAAAAACAATCATATTAGCAATCATTTTGTCTGCATCTACAGCTATTTTAGCTGGGAATCCAGATAGAATTGGACAAGCAGGAGCTACTCAATTAAATATTAATGGTTGGGGTAGAAGTTCTGGCTGGGGCTGGGCTTCAGTAAGCAGTGTCAAAGGATTGGAGTCAGTTTACAATAATATTGGTGGATTAGCTCATACAGATAATACCGAAATTATCTTTTCTAGAACCTCATGGTTAATGGGAAGTGATATTAGCATCAATACATTTGGCTTTGCTCAAAATATTGGTGGATCTGGTGGTCTTGGAGTTAGTATTATGAGTTATGATATGGGAGAGATACCTATCACAACTTACGCACAGCCAGACGGTGGAATAGGAACTTATAAGCCAAGATTCACAAATATCACCGCTGCATATTCTAAGCGTTTTACGCAAGAAATTTCCGGAGGTATTGGTGTCAAGGTTTTTTCAGAATCAATCACAAACGCTAAAGCTCAAGGGGTAGCTCTTGACGCAGGAATTCAATATATTACTACACTTCGTAAGACAAGCAAAGTCAAAAAGAACGATGTTAAATTTGGTGTTTCATTGAAAAATATTGGTCCTGATGCAAGATATGCTGGAGACGGTCTATCAACTAAACTACAAAACCCCTCAAAAGAAGTGGAATACACCGTTAATCAACGAGCTGCAAAGTTTAATCTTCCGACTTTAATGAATATTAGTGCTTCTTATGACCTAAGGTTAGACAAAAACGACGAGACTTATTTTCATCGATTTACTCCTGCCTTTACATTTACCAATAACGCTTTTGCTAATAACCAGTTCACACTAGGTGCTGAATATGCTTACAAAAGCATGTTTCAAGTTAGAGCAGGATATGCATATGAAGATGGAATAACAAGTTATGAAACTCGAGTAAACGCTTTTACGGGTGTTATGGGAGGATTTACCTTTGAGGTTCCACTTAAAAAAGAATCTGCCAATACTTTTGGCCTAGATTATTCATATAGACATTCAAATCCATTTGGAGGATCACACTCATTTGGTGTTCGATTGAGTCTAGGAGAATAATCATCTTTAATTATTAAGAATTTAACTCATGTCCCCACACATTGCTGTGGGGCTTACTTTTTATAAAAAATGTCAATAAATTACGTCTCACAAGAAGGATTTGATTCGCTAAAAAATCAGATAGCCCATCTCGAAAAAGTAGAGCGAAAAAAAATAAGTAACCAGATTGCAGAAGCTCGCGATAAAGGTGATCTCTCTGAGAACGCTGAGTATGATGCAGCTAAAGAAGCTCAAGGTCTCCTTGAAATGAAAATTTCAAAGCTTAAAAACACCCTTGCCAGCTCTCGAGTTATTAATCCACAGGATTTAGACTTGAGTAAGGTGAATATCCAAACTAAAGTCAGATTAATGAATAAGAAATTCAATAAAGAAGTTACTTATTTTATTGTTGCCGAGAGTGAGTCTAATTTAAAAGAACATAAAATTTCAGTAAAATCTCCTATTGGAGAAGGTTTAATGGGTCGTAAAGTAGGGGACATTGTTGACATCCAAGTTCCTGCAGGTGTGATTCAATTTGAAATTTTAGAAGTTAGTTTGTAGTGACCATTTTTGAAAAAATTATAGCTGGGGATATTCTCTCTTATAAGGTGGCTGAAAGTGAAAAATGTCTGGCATTTTTAGATGCATTCCCACTAAAAGAAGGTCATGTCCTAGTCATACCAAAATTGCCAACCGATTATATATTCGACTTGGATAATCAAGATTTATCGGATCTTCATTTATTCTCAAAAAAAGTTGCCAAAGCTATGAAATCTGTAATACCATGTAATCGTATTGGAGTGGCAGTTATTGGATTAGAAGTTCCTCATGCTCACATACACCTCGTTCCTATTGATTCAGTTGAAGACATTAATTTTTCAAAACCTAAGATTGAAGTAGATTTCAACCGAATGCTTGAAGTATCGTCGGCTATTAGTCAAGCTTTTCAAAAATTAGATTAAAACTAGTTGATTTTGTCTGGATTTTTTGAAACAAAACTACTCCAGCTATCAAATTTTTTACCATCATTACCTTGACCTGGTTTGTATGAGAAATAGTGGCAAATAGCAATAGCTAAAGCATCAGTTGCATCAAATTTTGAATGCAGCGTTTCTAATTTCAATAGTGATTTAACCATTCCTGCTACCTGGTCCTTAGTAGCTGTTCCTCTTCCAGTAACACTTTGTTTGATTCTCCTTGGAGCATATTCAAATATTGGGATGTTACGGTTAAGTGCAGCTGCCATACTTACTCCTTGAGCACGACCTAATTTAAGCATACTTTGAGCATTTTTACCATAAAATGGGGCCTCTATAGCAAACTCATCTGGAAGATAGGTGTCTATTAGTTTTGAGCATTGATCAAAAATAGATTGGAGTTTCATAGCGTGGTTAATTTCCGAACGTAAATCAAAAATCCCCATACTGATATAGTGAAGCTGATTTTTTTTAATTCCTATAACTCCATAACCAGCAATGTTGGTGCCGGGATCTATGCCCAAGATTATTTTATCGTAAGTGTTATCTTTCGCCACGATTAAATACAAAGTTAACCCTAACCCGTCTATCGATTACTAACAAGCTATTCGAAAATGAAATATAACGCTTACAATACTGTATATCCCTTGTTAAAGTGGGTTTTAAGTGTTTTATCATTTATTTTTTTTTACAGATCTATCAAGGATATAGACTGGACGAACGAATTTTTACCCAGATTCACGTCCGCATTTGAAAATTATCCATTCATTTTTACGGGGGTATTCTTATTGGTCATCTTAAATTGGAATTTTGAAGCACTGAAATTCAAATTACTTTTACAAAATAGCAGTTTAACTCAGGTGAAATCATTTTTTACGGTATTGGGTGGTATGGCAATTAGTAATTTTACTCCCGCAAGATCAGGAGAATATATTGGCCGTAGCCTTCTCCTCAGAGGTATTCATCCATTAAAAATTACAATTGCGACGGTTGCTGGCAATCTTGCTCAAGTTTTGATGACTTATGGATTGGGATTAATTAGTATTTGTGTTGTTTATTTTTTCTATGATTTTTATGAAGATTGGCTTGATCAGGTATCGTTTATTTTGAGTATTCTTCTATGTTTCATTTTATTCACATTTATAGTTCTCTCGAAAAGAATAGTTAGATTCATTAGTAATTACTTACCATCCAAAATACAATCGTTTTTTAAGTTAGTTCAACACTATAATTTTTCAGTGTATGGTCGAGTAATCATTTATTCATTTTTAAGGTATATTGTATTTGCAATTCAACTATTTATTTTACTGCAATTGTTTTCAGATTTTTCATTACCTACTTACTATTTATGGTTAGTTCCCATTGCATTTCTTATGCAAAGTATTGTTCCAGTGCCCGCTATTTCAGATATTGGTATCAGAGTTGGTGTTTGTAGTTTGTTATTTGGGGGATATATGTCAAATGTGGCATTAGTTCAATCTGTAACGTGTTTATGGGCAATTAATCTGATATTACCTGGGATTATTGGAGCAATTTTTCTAGTTGTATCAAATTTTATAGAAGAATGATAACAGTTTATATCGTATTCACTTTTTTATTAGCCGTTTTCTATAACCTGCTACTTACAAAGTATGGTAAACTATGGAAAAACATTCCTGAAATTGAGGGAATCATATCTTCAAAAAAATCAACTTCTTTTATTTCTATTTTAATACCTTTTAGGAATGAGGCAAATTCATTGCCTAGATTGATAAAGTCATTAAATCAGCTTGAGGTAAGTGGTATTGAATTAGAGGTCATATTTATTAATGACCATTCTGCAGATTCTAGTTGCGATATATTAAATTTATGTAAGTTGCCTTTTTCTGTTCTTCATTTGGAAGACAAAAAGGGTAAAAAGGCAGCAATTGAGTCAGGTTGGGAAAAATCTAGAGGAGATATTATATTTCAGACAGACGCAGACTGCGTATTGCCTCAACAGTGGGTTCCTTCAATGTTGCAGTCGTTTGATCATCCTCTAATAAATTTTGTGAGTGGTCCCGTAATTTATTTTGAACCAAAAAATTTCTGGCAAAAAATAGTAGCCTTGGATTTTTCATCACTAATAGCAATTGGAGCTGCACACATAAATTGGCAAAAGCCTCTTATGTGCAATGGTGCTAATATGGCATATAGACGTAGTTTAGTTGCTAACGCAAATATCCATTTAAATAAAGCAAGCGGCGATGACGTTTTCATTTTGCAAAGTGCCTTTAACTTACAGCAAAATAGTATTCGATTTTGTAAAAATAAACAAGCTATAGTAAAGACAGAAGGTCCCAAAAGTTTATCTATTTTTTGGAATCAGCGTCTTCGTTGGGCAAGTAAAAACAGTGATTATGATTCTAGATTTAACACCGTTTTAATGATTTGCATCTGGCTGTACAATTTTATTATTGTCGGTTCTGTATTGTCATTTTCAAAATTGGGTATTTTAGTTGCGTTTTTTTTGTTGCTTATTAAAACAATATCAGAGTTAAATTTTTATAATAACTATATGCAATTTATGTGTGTAAAAAAAGGCTATTTTTTGATTTTGTTAGGCCAGTTATTCCATGTAGCATATATGGCTATATTGCCAATTTTCTCTCAATTATTGAGTTACAAATGGAAAGCAAGAGTTGTTAAATGATAGAACTACCTGATTTAGAATCCGAATTACTGCGATCGTGTTTATTCCTAGAGACATTTGAAACGCTAGTAGATGAATGTAATTTAGAAACCAAGCAAAGTGTGATAGCTGATGCAATTAAAAATTTAATTCATCACAAGCTTCTGGTTGCATCAAATTCTTATGTCAGTCTTTCTTGGATTTATGATAGTGATAAAATGAAAGAAAGTTCATTTAAAGCTACCGCAAAAGGAGTAGAGTGGATGGAATTGAATCCGATTAGTTAGTCTTTTTTAAAGCCTAATCTTTTTCCCGTGACAAACCCCCTTGGATTATTAAAATAATCTTTCTCCTGAACAGTTATTTCTTTCATGGTATCCATAGGAGGGATATATAGATCAAAATCAAGGGCGTATAGCATGGTTTGTTCAATTACTTTAATGATGGATTCATTATCGATTTTTTGTTTGTTAAAATCTTTGAATAAAAAATCCAGTTGTCGTTGACCATCCACGTAAAAATTACCTTCACAATTAACAAAAATTCGAGCAAGTAGATAGCCAATGTCACCCAATCGTTGGTATTTTAACGAGTCTGACAAAAAATTATAGGCTTGAATCATCCCACAGTATCCTCGATCAGGAGCTTCATTGACATAGGATAATTTACTGACCTCGTGTTCGGGAGGAAACGAAAAAACATTGGTATGCATAATGAAAGCAATAGTGTCACCACTAAATTTTAAGTGAAATTCGAACTCGCCAATTTCGGATAGACCAACTTCCAAACTTTTATCCTGAGAGATGACCTCAGGGGTAAGCTTATCCGCAATCTCTGATGCACACTTTTTAAATTGTTCGAATACTGTTATTGTATTCCTGTAAATATGCTGTTTTAGAGCAGCCTTATTATTTAATCCGTCAATGATTTCAACTAGTTTTTCAGACATATTTTGTAGTCATAATAAAGAACAAAACTAAACTAATAATAACGGAAATAATTAACTGTCTTACTTTTTAAATAGGGGGTAAAAACGTAAATTTGCAACATCATATAATTTATAATTAAACCTTATTAACCCATGTCTGAAACAGCAAAAATAAATATACAAGGAAAAGAAGCAGAATTACCTATAGTCGTCGGATCAGAAAATGAAATAGGTTTAGACATTAGTAAATTAAGAGCTGAGACAGGTGCAGTAACCTTAGATTTTGGGTATAAGAATACTGGAAGTACTTCCAGTAACATCACTTATCTGGATGGAGAGGCAGGAATTCTAAGACATCGAGGATACTCAATCGAGGAATTAGCAGATAAAGCAGAGTTTTTAGAAGTTGCATATTTACTAATAAACGGTGAGTTGCCCAATGAGGAACAATACGAGAAATGGGATACTGAAATCACAAGACATACGCTAGTAAATGGTGATTTAAAAAATATTTTTGATGCTTGGCCGACTGGTTCACACCCAATGGGACAATTAATTGCGATGATATCATCGCTATCTTCGTTTTATCCAGAAAGCTTAAATCCAAACTCAGGTGATGAGGCTAGGATGAGAACGATTACTCGATTACTCGCAAAAATGCCAACAATTTGTGCTATGATTTCTAAAAAAAGAATTGGGCATCCATTAATCTATCCTCAAAATAGCCTTGGCTATGTTGAGAATTATTTGAATATGACGTTTAAGCACGTTACTGAAGATTATCATATTGATCCTGTACTTGTTAGTGCGATGAACAAGCTTATGATTTTACATGCTGATCACGAACAAAATTGCTCTGCATCAACCGTAAGGTTAGTAGGCTCGTCACATGCAAACTTATATGCATCTATTAGTGCCGGTATTGCATCATTATGGGGTCCATTACATGGTGGAGCCAATCAAAAAGTAATAGAAATGCTTGAGGCCATTCACGCAGACGGTGGTGATGCACAGAAATTTATTGACAAAGCAAAAGATAAAAGCGATCCATTTAGACTAATGGGATTTGGTCACCGAGTATACAAAAACTTTGATCCTCGAGCCAAAATTATAAAAAAATCTGCTGATGAGGTGCTATCTAAACTCGGAGTTAATGATCCTACCCTTGAAATAGCCAAAAAATTGGAAGAGGTTGTACTTAACGATCCCTATTTTGTTGAGAGAAAATTATTTCCAAATGTTGACTTCTATTCTGGAATAATTTACAAAGCTATGGGATTCCCTATTGAGATGTTTACAGTGCTATTTGCTTTAGGAAGACTTCCAGGATGGATTGCCCAATGGAAAGAAATGATGGATGATAAACAGCCTATTGGTCGTCCTCGTCAAATCTATACTGGACCAGTTGCTCGTAACTTTGTTCCAAGAAGTGAGCGATAGTTTTTACTAGTCAGCCAATACAGTTTTTATAATTTTTGTATCAAGCATGTATCGGTCATACAAAATATCCTGATCTAGAACAACGTAGTCTGCTAGTTTACCTTCTTCAAGCGAACCAATATTTTGTTCCATTCGGTTGCTCTTTGCGGCCCATCTAGTCATACCAAATAATGCTTCTTTGGGTGTTAGTGATTCATTTATCATAAATCCTCCAATAGGTTTATTCTTTTCATTTTGGCGATATACAGCAGCATAAAAGGTTTTTAATGGCGAGATATCCTCTACGGGGAAATCCGTGCCTAGAGGTAAATAATTATTTAGTTTCAAAAGACTACGGTATGCATAAGCACCTTTCATCCGATTTGAGCAAATTCTATCTGAGGCCCAGTTCATGTCACTTGTTGCATGAGTTGGTTGTACACTGGGTATTACTGAATAGTTCGTAAAAAGTTTTCGGTCAGATGGTGTGACAACTTGTGCGTGTTCA
>Ga0206130_10005609_pt1 | contig 14771 bp, 13 predicted proteins | sample Helgoland_Spring_9_FD_148637 | JGI IMG/M metagenome (GOLD analysis project Ga0206130, IMG submission 148637) | Pelagic subsurface seawater microbial communities from Kabeltonne, Helgoland, North Sea - Helgoland_Spring_Bloom_20160512_1 | ecosystem: Environmental > Aquatic > Marine > Epipelagic ... | reverse complement strand
TGTGGTTAGAGGGCCTACCAATAAACCAGGTTAAGAGACCGGTAAGCAATAAGCCGTAGATTAATACTTTCCATCTAATCGATCTATAAAAATAGAACAAAGCAGAACTCAATACTATTAGAGGTATCGAATTATTAAATAAATGCTTGGTATCACCATGAATAAATGGACTAAAAAGAATCCCTCGTAAGCCTTCAAATTTTCTTGGATAAATTCCTAAATAGTTAAAGTTAAAATTAAATCTAGATTCTATCCAGAAAACTATAACTATAGATAGTAATATTAATAGAGGATACAACAAGACATCATTCGAATAATACAATTCATTTTTACGACTCATATTAATTTAACTTCAAAAAACAAACCTAAATTAAAAATTCGGTTAAATTGTCAGTTATCGCATCTGATTAAAATTGTATTTTTACAACGATGAGTATTCCTTTAGCAGAACGAATTAGACCAAAAAAATTAGAAGATTATCTAAGCCAGAAACACCTGGTGGGTAAAAATGGGACCCTTAAGGCGCAGCTAGATAACAATATGCTTTCTTCTATGATATTTTGGGGACCCCCAGGTACAGGAAAAACTACCTTAGCAACAATTTTAGCTGAAGAATCTGATAGGCCTTTCTATATGTTAAGTGCCATTGAAAGTGGAGTTGCTGCTATTAGAGAGGTTATAGAAAAAGCAAAAACTAGTGATACACTTTTCTCTACTAAAAATCCCATACTATTTATTGATGAAATACATAGATTTAGTAAATCTCAACAAGATTCCCTACTAAAAGCAGTAGAAAAAGGCTGGATCACTTTATTTGGAGCTACTACTGAAAACCCAAGTTTTGAAGTAATTCCAGCACTCTTATCTCGATGTCAAGTCTACATCTTAAATCCTTTTACAAAAAAAGATTTAGAGCAACTGTTAAGCCGTGCTTTAGTCGAAGATGAGTTCTTGTCTAAAAAAAGAATTAAACTAAAGGAAACAGAGGCTCTCATGCGTTTATCTGGAGGTGATGCAAGGAAACTTTTAAATATACTTGAGTTGGTCGTTCTTTCAGAAAGCTCGGATACAGTTACGTTAACTAATGATATGGTTTTGAATAAAGTTCAAAACAATACTGTCTTGTATGACAAAACTGGTGAACAGCACTATGACATCATATCTGCATTTATTAAATCGATTAGAGGAAGTGATCCAAATGCAGCTCTTTATTGGCTGGCAAGGATGGTTGAAGGTGGCGAAGATTTAAAATTTATTGCTAGAAGATTAATTATTTTAGCCTCTGAAGATATTGGAAATGCAAATCCAACCGCATTGGTTCTTGCTAATTCAACTTTTCAAGCTGTCACGACCATTGGTTATCCTGAAGCTCGTATCATACTCAGTCAATGTGTAGTTTATTTAGCCTCTTCTCCAAAAAGTAATGCTTCCTATCTAGCAATCAAAGAAGCGCAAAAAATTGTTAAACAAACTGGGGATCTTCCAGTTCCATTGGCTATTAGAAATGCTCCTACAAAACTTATGCAAGAATTAGGATATGGAAAACAATACCAGTATGCTCGTGATTATGAGGGTAATTTTGTAAAACAAGAATTTTTACCTGAACAACTAAAAGGTCAGCAAATTTATAATCCGGGAAAGAACAAAAAAGAGAATGAATTTAGAAAATATCTCAAAGGTCTTTGGAAAGACAAATATGATTATTAATCTTGATATTTAAAGTTTACTTTATCCTTTCCCTCCCCTATGGCCATATTATAAAACTCATCAAATTCTACTTTTAATTTTTTCTGTTGAGAATCTTCAAAAATAATTGTAGCGTCTTTGAGGATTATCTTTCCTTTTAATAACAAATCATTGTTTGCTCCTACTCCTTCTTGATATAAAGTGTACCCGGAAATCGTTTTTCTCAATAAATAACTTTTATTTGACTGAATGTAACTTGTGTAATTCGATTTTGGAAGATTAGCCATTGCTTGCGGATAAGTAGCTAGATTTTTTTTTTGAGGGACTTCTAATTGTAAGGTTTTGTTTTCTAATTCCTTTTGGTGAACATCCATAGAAATAAATTCATCAAAAGCTTCTCTCATAGATTCGTAATAAGCCTTCTGGTAGTCTTTAATTTTACTTTTACCAAACTTAGTTCTGTAGACTTCATTCCCGTTACAATCGCTGAGTACAAGTTGAATTTTTGTGAAAATAAAACCCGGAGTACCTTCTGCCTCAACCCATAAACCATCACATCGCTTGACATTTACAGGTACTTCAGCATTAAAAAAAGCATGAAACCCATATTTATTAAATAAAAATTTTGTCAGGGAGTTTAATTGATATTTATCTTTTTCATTCTGAAATTCAAACTGCTCAGAAATTACCACATACATATAATCATTTAATGATTTTTGAGAATAACTATTAAAAGTAAATGCCAAACAAAAAAATACTACTGAAAGAATGCTATTTATTTTCATCAATGATTATGTTTAATCCCATTTGTAAAGATACACTTTTTGCTTTGGCAAAGTTACTGTACCATTGCAGGTTATTAGCAACAATATAAAAATTTAGCATTTTAATATTTACCACCAATCCTAAACCAATATTATTGTAGGAATAGGAATCTGCTGTATAGGTCGTTTTAAATGTTAAATAATCTGATATTTTTCGGTAATAAAATAATGTTGCTGCAAATTGGGGGCCTTTTGGTCTGAACATATTAAAAAATTGTATTCCAGCGGATTGATTGTATTTTTGATTTTCTCCCATATTCAAACAATCACAACCTTCGTCACCACCAACTGGTCTTCCAAAATTATATTTCAGTGAGGCATACGTCTTGAAAGGTCTCATCTGCGAGTAAGAATTATAAATGGTATCAATTTTAAATGCATCTTCAATTTCGTCGATTAAATCGTCGTAATAAGGTGGCGCTGTTTCAGTAGAAACAAGAGGTGGAAATAACAACTCTATCCCGTCTAGTGTATATTCTCCATTAACAGTATAACTCTCGATATCTTTGGTATGAAAGATAGCTCCTAAATCAACAAAACTTGCGCTTGCAGTCAATTTTTCATTAATTTCATAGGTGGCTCCTATGTCGATGCCTAAACCTAAATTCCCACTTAAAAATGCTCTATTTAAAATTTTATTTGTTGCTTGTGAGGGATCTTCTAAATCGCTTAATGAAGCTATCCCAGATGTATTTATGCTCAAATTAGCATTAACAACATGCTCATATATATTATTCCCAGATTCACTAATTCTTGTTTCAAAAGTTCCTGAATTATCAGTACTACTAAAACTTAGCAAACTTGAATAAATTTTTGCTCTCGCACCTATGGTTAATTTTTTATTCCATCTTTTAGTAGCCCCTAAATGATAAACCATTAAAAGGTCACCTCTAGTATTTACTTCGCCTAGATCAAATTTCTTGCCGATATAATTTGCGTTGCCTTCCCAAGCCAATAAAGCAAGGTCCTTAGGAAAATAAAATATAAAATCAAATTCTTGATATACCCCTCCTGAAAAGTAAAATTCTTGTTTATTTTTCCAACCAAAATTTAAAATCTCTAATTGTTGGCTTGCTGTAAAAAAATCTCGGCCGTCCAATTCGGATATCTTTTTTCTAATACGGGTATTGATATCGACACTTGTGTTTTGAAATATATCGTAAGCAGAAATACCTGATGAACCGCCATTAAAATGAAGATGAGATATTAATGGAATTCCAAAATGATACTTATTAGAGATTCTAGTCCCGGGATTCAACAATAATGCTTGGGGAGTTTCATCTAACCCATAAAGAACCTCCTTATTTTGTGAATAAAGTGAGAATCCCCAGAAGAAAAAGATACAATAGAGAAGGTATTTCATTGTTCTAATCTTAGGTAGAATGTGGCTTTTGATTGTAAATCCAGATTACCATCAATATTGTTAAGAGATGTATTTGCAATTGTATTTACTACCACTTTAGTGGCCATCGTAAAATCGATAAGATCATTATTTTCAATAATCTTAGTAAATTCAGTGATAACAGAGTTATTAGCGTTGCCAACCTGAATAGGTATGGTTAGTTCGTATTTAACTTCATTATTGTCATTCAAAAATTGATATTGAGTCTCCAAAGAGACCGGAAAACTATTAGTGTTTTTAAAATAAAAATCTACTCGAATAATATTTTCTGAGGTTGCTTCTGCATCTAAAAAACCTAAATCAGTAGTATCCGATACAATTGTATTGTTAACTCCCAAATCTGTAAAGTTTTGTGAATTAATATTAAAAAAAATAAAGTCAAGTTCTAAAACCGTTTCTAATGCTATATTTTCTGTTTGATTAAAGTCGGTATCTTTTACACAAGAACAAAACAGAAATGCAATAACGGTGAATAAGAATAGTAAGTATAAATTCTTTTTCATAAGCTGGGGTTTTATTTTTTATAACGTTATTAAAAACCCTATTATTACAAATAGTTCTTTATTTCTAAAAGTGAATCTATCGATTTAATTTTTTTTGAAATACTTTCATTCCTATAATTATAAAAAATGGTTTGCATTCCAATATTATTTGCCCCTAGAATGTCTGCTTCAAGTGAGTCTCCAATCATGACACTTTGATTAGGTAAGGAATTAGCCTTATTTAGTGCAGTCAAAAATACTTTTGGATTTGGTTTTTTTACACCCACTTCTTCTGAGGTGGTAACCGTTGAAAAATAATAGTCAATTCCACTATTCTTTAATTTTTTATGTTGAACCTCCTCAAACCCGTTGGTTATAATATGAAGCTTATATTTTAAAATTAAATAATCTAAAATTTCTACGGCGCCTTCAAAAAGATGGTTATCAAAAGGGAGTTCTTGAATATACGCATCTGCAATTTGATCAATTTTTTCATTCGTATAAATTAAATCAAAAAAATTAAATGAATCTATAAGTCTTCCTCTTCTAAGGTTCTCCTTACTTACTTTATCTTCTCGATATTTCTTCCAATATTCTACATTTATTGGTTCATAGATTTTTAAAAAAGTATCCAATTCAATAGTTATTTTAAATTTTTTAAAAACTCTTTTAAAAGCAAGCATTGAGTTTTTATCAAAGTCCCACAAAGTGTGGTCTAAATCAAAAAATATATCTTTTACCATTATTTTTTTATTCATTTAATTGGAGTTTATTAAGATCCGAAAACAACTTCTTCCAAACCATATTTCGTTTAGAATTGATAAAATTATAATTATAAAAGATCATCGAAAAAGTACCATTTACATCTAATACCGAATTTTTAATTTTTTCAACAAAATCTCTTTTTTTTGAAGTAGAAACATTTTCAAAGGCTTTGGTCGTCATTGCAATTGGATGAATTAGTAATGGAGATACAATTTCGTAATCTAAATCATAAAATAGGAAAGGAGTACAAGTACTTGCTCGAAAACCAATTGTCGTTTCATAAACCATGGTGAAATCTTTTTTTACTTCTAATTCTATTAGATTCCGATAATTATGGGGCAAACTCACTAAATATTGATCATTTACAGAACTCACTAACCTTCTATTGATGATAGCTTCTATTTTTTCCTTTTCTTCATTTTGAACGATTAAACTTTGTAATGCATCAAACGAAAAGAGTAAACCAATTTCTTTGTAGTCAGCAATATTTTTAATGAGTAATTTTAATGCTGATTTTTGTGAATTTAAACTTTCTTGATAATTTTTAGAATCTCCTAATAAAAAAAAGACCGTTAGTTTATTCTTACTTTTTTTGACGGTGTTTATAATCCAATTAAAAGTATTGTATGGATCTTTTCTAAAACCAAATAGTACTGTCGTCCTATTAAATATATTTTTTAAGTTAAAGTTTATTAGATCATCAAGATACGCTATACTGGTCCTCAACAATCCTTTACTTTTATATAATAAAGGATAACTTGCATTTACGAGTGTATGAATATTTGGGTTTTTATCTTTAAATATAAGTTCAGGAAAATATTTTAATAATAATTCTTTAAATTTATATGCCCAAATATCTACGATTGGTGATTCTAAAAATCCAGATTTGAAAGCAATACTCTCCGAGGCTAAAAAACGCCCCTTGTGATCTTTTACATGTGGTAAATATTCTTCATATCTAGATAAAAGGTAAAAACTGGCAGAAAATATATCAAAAGGAAGTGAGCTATTTTTTCCCACTGCAAAAAAACATTTTGTTTCCTCCCAATCTTTTACTACAACATCAATACTATCAAATCCTTCTTGAAATAATAACTCTGCACTTTGAAAAAATAATTCATTTCCTAGTTCTTTTTTTCCATACGATATTTTGGGTCCAGAATAAGCTATAAATTCCTCTATACTTGATGTAAACTTAATTTTTAAACCTAGAATTTGTTTACAAATATGGTTAAAAATATAGGTAATTCGCTGGGTAGGTTTTGATGTATATATTAATAGCATAAGGATCCTATAGTAGACTTTTATCAGCAAAGCTAAAGTACGAATTTTCGGTTATTATTAAATGATCTACTACTTTTAAATCCAGAAGTTCAGCAGCTTCTTTTATTTTTTTTGTAATATTTCTGTCTGCATCGCTGGGTTTTAATGTCCCAGAAGGATGGTTGTGAGTTAATACTAAAGCAACTGCGCCTAACTGTAAGGCAGACTTCAAAATTAATCGAAGGTCTACGGAGGTGCTCGTAATGCCTCCTTTACTTAAAAAAGATTTTTTTAAAACTTTATTAGAACTATTTAGGTAAATGACCCAAAATTCTTCATGAAATAACTCGCCAATGATTGGTTGCATTAATTCAAAAACAGAACGACTTGAATGAATTGTTTTTTTAACCAAAGCTTTTTCACTTCTTCTTCTTCTACTCAATTCGAGTGCAGCTACAATAGTAATCGCTTTTGCTTCACCAATGCCTTTAAATTCGATTAATTTATTTACGGTAAGTTTCCCTAATTCATGCAAACTAAAATCGACAGATGCCAGTATTCGCTTACTTAAATCTACAGCACTTTCATTTTTATTACCAGAACCAATTAAAATGGCAACTAATTCTGTCTTACTCAGCGAACTTATACCTTTTATCAATAATTTTTCTCTTGGTCGATCCTCTACATTCCAAGACTTTATTGAAAAAAATGAATGGTTTTTTTTCAAAATATTCGTTTTTTATAATTGAGGAGTGTTTAAAGATAAGGAGGTTCTTTAAAATATTTATATACACTTAGCTATTTTAATAAAAAAGGTTACTTAAATCGTAATTAGCCCATAAAACAAAGCAAATAATTTAATAAAATTTGGAAATACCGGCAAAAAAGAACTATTAGGATTACGAATAAAGCATTTTTAGTGGGTATCTTTTAGTGAAATTTATCAAATATCTTCCCAATATAATTTATTTTTTTAATTTTCGTAATAATCATCAATTATTTAATTTTAATAGTGATTAACCTAAAAAAAAAGTACACTTTTATATGCTAATTTTGTACTATGGTAAATGCTTATATACGAGGAACAGGTTCTTATGCACCTAAAAATATTGTTAAAAATGATTTTTTTGAATGTGTAGGATCTTCAGATCAATGGATCTATGAAAATTTAGGTATCAAAGAACGTCGAATTTCAACTGGAGAAACTACAAGTGATTTAGCTTATCAAGCAGGTCTGTCAGCAATTCAAAATGCGAAGCTAGCCCCAGATGAAATTGATTTAATTATCTTAGCGACTGCAACTGCAGACCGACTTGCCCCTTCTTGCGCTTGTTTTGTTCAAGAAAAACTGAAAGCAAAAAATGCAGTGGCTTTTGATATCTCTGCAGTTTGCTCTGGAGCGTTATTTGCAACTTCTACAGGAGTACAATACATTAAATCTGGAATGTATAAAAATGTTCTGATTATTGGAGCAGACACTTTTTCAACAATAACAGATTGGTCGCGAAGAGACGCTGTTTTTTTTGGAGATGGTGCCGGAGCAATTGTACTTTCTAGCACTACTGAAGACAAAGGGTTTATCGATTTTATATTATATACAGACGGAACAGGGAAAGAGCATTTTACTGTTCCTGCTGGAGGGTCAGAACAACCTGCTTCAAAAGAAACTATTGATAATGGTCATCATTACTTTCAAATGAATGGTCCTGAAGTATATAAAACAGCTATTAAGGTGGTTCCTAGATGTATTTCTGAAATACTTTCGAAAAATAAAAGATATATTGATGAGATTAAGTTTTTATTACCACATCAACCAAGTATAAAAATACTTCAAGAAGTTGCAAGACGAGTTAACATGCCTTTTGAAAAAGTTAAAACTAATATGGACCGATACGCTAATACATCCGGTGGCACCATCCCAATAATACTGGATGAGACTCTAAGAAACAATGAGCTAGAAAAGGGAGATTTACTATTATTTGCAGCTGTAGGAGCTGGCTGGACTTGGGGAACTGCCTTGTATAAGTGGTAATCTATTATTAACTAAACTAAAATATTATGCTTACAAACACTACTTTTTTAATTACTGGAATAGCAGATAAACAATCTCTTGCTATGTATGTTGCTAAGGAAATTATTAAGCAAGGAGGCTCAGTTATTTGCACGGGCTTAGGACTTAGTTCACATCACAGCAATTTATCTGAAAAAGCTAAAGGATTTCTGACAAAAAATTTTGAGGATTTTAAGAAATCAGTATTTGATGAATTAGGAGATGTATCGGTAGAAATACTGGACGTTACCTTAGAAGAAAATATGGATTCTTTTGCGCGTAATCTTTCTAAAAAAAACATACAATTAAATGGTTTTTTACATGCTATAGCGATGGATAAAACCATTAGAAACAAAAAGGTAAAACCTTTATTAGAAGTCACAAAAGAAGAATTTTGTGATACGATGGATGTATCTGCCTATTCACTGATTAGATTGTCTCATTACCTGCTTAAGTATAATGTTCTTCAAACAGGCGCATCCATATGCTCGCTTAGTTATATCGCAGCAGCTAAAGTAACCTTTCATCCTTACCGAAACATTAGTATTGCCAAAGCTGCACTGGAAAGAATTACGATAGAATTAGCTGATGAACTTGGTAGATCCGATAATATACGTGTGAATGCACTAAGGTTTTCGCCATATATGGGAAGTAAGGCCGGAAATGCAACGTTAAATGAAGAAGATGTTCAAATTTCTGACAAAATGAGCCCTCTGAGAAATGCAAAACCCCAAGATCTTGCTTTTGAAGTGGTTCATTTATTTAGACCTGACCTAAGAATTACTGGAGAAATTAGACATGTGGACGGGGGTTATCACATTACCGGCTAAATTTTCAAAAATCTAAGCTTATTTATTAACTTTGTGTTTTGTTTAAAAATTTGTAGTACCCTATATCCTAATGGTATCAATCATTCTCCCTATGATAAGAAAAATTAGTTCAATCCTCATAATACTTTCTATTTGTATTTCAGTAAATGCGCAAGTAACTGATGAAAATACTATTCTAGAGGTAGAAGAAAAAACGGATCAGGAAGGCAATGGTAACAATAAAAAAGTAAAAAAAGTCATTATACCAACCCTATCATACAATAACAGCATTAAAACTTCTTTTGGTGTTATGGCTGGAATGTTTTATCACACCAAAATTAAAGATACGATATCTCCAGAGTCCATTTCAATGTTTATTGCTTCCTATTCTACCAATAAAACATGGTTTGCAATAATTCCTAATAAATTTTATTTAAAAGAAGATAAATACCGATCGATATTTGTTGCAGGTGTTGGAAATGTTAATTTTCAAACCTATCTTGATTGGGGAAATATTTTTAACAATCTACCCATAAGCCCTCCTCCTATTTTTGAAGAAGAGGGTACTTTTATTGATTATTCAACTAAGTTTGAATTTGTATATACCAACTTTACAGTGAATATTTATGACCGCCTATACCTAGGCTTAAACTTCATGTATGCGCATACTAATACAACATTTGATATCAATGAAAATCTGTCAGATTCTCAAGATTTATTTGGTTTTGGATTGTCCTCTGAATATGATAAAAGAGACAGTCAGATGTTACCAATTATTGGGTTCAATTCGAAATTATTCACCAATACTTTTTTAGAAAGTTTAGGAAGCACTACCAATTATACGAACATAACTTTTGAGTACAATAACTATTTTAAGCAAGGAGAACTAAACACACTACTTTTAAGAGCCTACGCACAAGCAGCCTTTGGAGACGTTCCCTTTGCAGGACAAAATGTGGTTGGCATGGACGATTTGCGAGGATACTCCAACGGGAAATTTAGAGCTAATCAAGTATATGATCTGCAATCAGAATATAGACATTGGCTTTCAGATAAATGGGGTTATGTCGCTTTTGGAGGGATTGCTACTGCAATCGATAAAGCTAGTGAATTAAGTTTCGAAAAACTATTACCCGCAGCAGGAGTTGGTGTGCGGTTTATGGCTATTCCAAGTTCAAAAATTTCTGTTGGTATTGATGTTGCTGCTGGTAAAGATGATTGGGGAGTTTATTTTAGAATTGGCGAAGCTTTTGGCAGGTAAACTCAAAAAGGGCTATTTTTAAAAATTAAACTCCTAAAAATGAGATTTCATTAAAAAATAATTTTCCTAAAGGGATTTAACTTAGTAAAGATAAAAAAGCACTTACTATTAGTAATTAAAATAATTGCTTTAATTCATCAAAATTAAGTCCTCCATAATTACCACTACTCATTAATAACAAAGACGTATTGCTAAATTTTTGAGAAAACAAAAAGTCTTTAAATTCCGAAGGGTTAGTATAAACTACAAGATCCTCGCTCTGAAAAGCATCCATAATTTGTTGCTGACTTATCGCTTGTAATTTTTTAATTTCAACAGCACGAGGCGAATAAAATACTACCGCGATATCTGCCGCAGCTAACGTTCCTTTATATTGATTAAGAAATTCAGGATTTAGACTACTATAAGTATGTAACTCCAAACATGCAATAAGCTCCCTGTCTGGGTATTGATTTTTAAGAGCATTGGTAGTTGCTAATACTTTTGAAGGAGAGTGTGCAAAATCTTTATAAGCGATAGCGTTGTCGGTTTCAGCTATTTTCTCCAAACGCTTACTAGCTCCTTGAAATGTCGAGATGGCCTCGTAAAAGTCATTTTCGTCAATTCCTATTTGCTGACAAATCCATTTAGCTCCTGCTAAGTTATTTAGATTGTGTTTCCCAAATATCTCAATGGGCATAGAGCCCTCGTCAGTTTCTAAAATAGTAATTCCATTTTCTACTATATAGTCCGGAGTTTGATAGGGGAATTTTCTAATGGTATTTTCTGAATTTTCAACGACTTTTTTTACCTCAGCATCTTCAATATTGTAAGTAATACTTCCTCCTTTAATAATCGAGTCGGTAAATATTTTAAATTGTTCTACATAAATATCCCAAGTAGGAAAAACATTAATGTGGTCCCAAGCTATTCCGCTCAATAAAGCAATATTGGGTTTGTACAAGTGAAATTTTGGACGACTGTCTATAGGTGAACTTAAATACTCATCACCTTCCAAGATAATAAAATCATTTTCGTCCGTCAATTTAACCATGACATCAAATCCTTCCAATTGAGCTCCAACCATGTAGTCAACATCTCTATTAAAATAATGCAATACATGAAGTATCATAGAAGTAATAGTCGTCTTTCCGTGACTACCTCCTATAACCACTCTTGTTTTAAATTTAGATTGCTCGTACAAAAATTCGGGATAAGAATATATTTTTAGCCCTAAGTCTTGAGCTTTTAAAAGTTCTTTGTTATCAGCTTTTGCATGCATTCCAACAACAACAGCATCTAGGTTGCTAGTTATTTTATCTGGATACCAACCAAACGCTTTTGGTAAAATTCCCCTAGCTTCTAATCGTGTTTTTGAAGGATCAAAAATAACATCATCACTACCTGTTACAGTGTCTCCCTTCAAATGCAATGCTAATGCTAAGTTATGCATTGCTGCTCCACCAATAGCAATAAAATGTATATTCATAAGTGAAATTAATAAGTATCCTTAAATACCTTAAAAGGTAAAAAATATTTTTTTAGTTATCAAAGCTTCGAATTGTTTAACATCTCCCAGAGTCTATCTTTTAGTTCTATTAACCCTTTTTGAGCTACCGCAGAGAAAAACAAATAGGGAATATCTTTAAAATCTTTGTCCAATTCTTGTTTCATTTCTGCTTGTAATTCATCATCTAACATATCGCATTTTGAAATAGCAATTAATCGATCTTTATCAAGCATTTCAGGATTATAGCGCCGTAATTCATCTAATAAAATTTCATATTGCTTCTTTATATCATCTGCATCTGCAGGTATTAAAAACAATAAAGTAGAATTTCGCTCAATATGTCTTAAAAAATAATGTCCCAACCCTTTTCCTTCAGCAGCTCCCTTAATGATTCCTGGAATATCTGCCATTACAAAGGTTTGATGATCTCGATATTCAACAATTCCTAAATTTGGTTTCAGGGTGGTAAACTCGTAATTGGCTATCTTTGGTTTTGCCGCAGTTACAACCGAAAGTAATGTTGATTTACCCGCATTCGGAAAACCTACCAAACCAACATCTGCTAACACTTTTAACTCAAGTGTAATATTTACTTCTACCCCATCTAATCCTGGTTGTGCGTATCTTGGAGTCTGATTGGTTGAACTTTTAAAATGATCATTACCTAAACCTCCTTTTCCTCCAGCTGCAATAATAAATTCTTGTTCTTTTTCAGTGATTTCGAGAATAATGTTTTGATTTTCAGAATCTCTAACTACAGTTCCTAATGGAACTTCAATGATTACATCCTCACCATCAGCACCCGTACTTGTTTGTTTACTTCCAGCACCACCGTGACCTGCTTTGTAATGTCTTTTAAACTTTAAATGATATAAGGTCCAAAGGTTTGGGTTTGCTCTCAAAATAACGTGACCTCCACGACCTCCATCACCTCCATCTGGCCCTCCTTTTGGTATGTATTTTTCACGACGTAAATGTGCACTTCCTTGCCCCCCTTTACCAGAGGTTAGGTGCATTTTTACATAGTCTACAAAATTTCCTTCAGTCATAATTTAAATCGTGAATTGAGTTAAATAAAATTAATTACCACTATAAATTATCGATAACCTTGCAAAGCCTTTCAGTAACTTCTTCGATACTTCCTACTCCCTGGATTCCAAAATATTTATTTTGATCTTCGTAATAATCTTTTAAAACGGCAGTCTTTGTTTTATACTCATTGAAACGATTTCTGATTTTAGATTCATCTTGATCATCAGTTCTTCCACTTGTTTCTCCTCTTTTTAACAATCGCTCCACTAATAAATTTTCATCAACTTCTAGTGCTATCATGCCATTAATCCCTTCTCCTTTCTCAGCTAAAAAGCTATCTAATGCTGCAGCTTGAGAATGTGTTCTAGGAAATCCATCAAAAATAAATCCTTGGGCATCGTTGTTTTTTTCAACTTCTGCTTTAAGCATTTCTATAGTAACTTCATCAGGAACTAAATCTCCATTATCCATGTATGACTTTGCTAATATCCCTAATTCTGTCTTGTTTTTTATATTGTATCTAAATACATCTCCTGTGGAAATATGTACAAGATTATATTTCACTTTTAGATACTCAGCCTGAGTTCCTTTCCCTGCCCCTGGAGGACCAAATAACACTATATTTTTCATTTTTCGGGGTTTTAACTTATATATTGCACTTAAATTTCTACCTAGCTCATTATAATCAAGACCATATCCTACAATGAAATCATTTTCGATTTCCATTCCAACGTAATCAATAGGATAGTTTTTTTTAAATGCTAAAGGCTTATAAAACATGGTTGCAATTTTACAACTTTTTACTTGTTCTTGTTTGAGCATTTTTAAAATCGCTTCGATTGTATTACCGGAATCTACAATATCTTCAACTATAATTACATCACGGTTTTTTAAGGTTGTATCTAAGCCCATCACAGTTGATACAGCTCCTTTCGATTCAGTTCCTTCATAGGAAGTTACTTTCACAAAACTCATTTCACAAGTACCATCAAATTTTTTTATGAGGTCTGCACCAAAAAAGAAAGCACCATTCAATACAATTAAAAATACCGGTGATTTTTCTTTGTAGTCCTTGTTAATTTTTAAAGAAACATTGTTAACTGCCCCTTTAACTTCTGCTTTTGAAATAAATTTTTGAAAGAATAAATCTTGTAATTGAATCATTATTTATGCTAAAATTTAACCAATTTTTAATTCTGTTTCGGCATCAAAATAAAAATGCAAAGATAAGGATTAACTTATTATTTCTTGTAAACTTCTCTATCTGATTAGAATGATTTATTTTTGTGCTTAATTATAAAACGAATGGTTCATTATTTTTCATCAAATTTTACATTAGGTATTTTAGGAGGTGGTCAATTAGGAAAAATGCTGCTATATGAAACACGAAAATTTGATATCAAAACAAGTGTTCTAGATCCTAGTAAAAATGCCCCTTGCAAAATTGCTTGCGATACATTTGAAGTTGGTGATTTAATGGATTTCGAAACGGTATATAATTTTGGAAAAAAGGTTGATGTTCTCACTTTCGAAATTGAACATGTTAACATTGACGCACTTGAATCGCTTGAAAAAGAAGGCATTACTGTATACCCATCTTCAAACACATTACGGAATATCAATGATAAAATTACTCAAAAGAAATTTTATCAAACACATCAAATTCCCACCTCCGCGTTTCAAATTTTTAATTCAAAAGATGAATTAA
>Ga0206130_10005608_pt1 | contig 14777 bp, 16 predicted proteins | sample Helgoland_Spring_9_FD_148637 | JGI IMG/M metagenome (GOLD analysis project Ga0206130, IMG submission 148637) | Pelagic subsurface seawater microbial communities from Kabeltonne, Helgoland, North Sea - Helgoland_Spring_Bloom_20160512_1 | ecosystem: Environmental > Aquatic > Marine > Epipelagic ... | reverse complement strand
GGTATAGCCAGCATTGCCGGAATTAATCTTGGAAGCCCGATTAGCGGCAGGTCTAATGAGTCAATAGAAGTCTTGCAATCATTTAAATTTTTTAAGGAACATATTCTTTTAAATATTAATATATTTGATTTGATGGCAGTAGAGAGCTGGGAACCTGTTACACAAAAATTAATATATGATCCAAAAGTTTATATATTAGATAAAAATTTCTGGGTTCAACCAAAACCAACCAATCAAGAGACTTACCTAGAATTTAAAAAACATTTTTCTATATACGTTAATAAAGAAAATGGATTTATTACTCTGTCTATTGCTCATAGATCACCATTTATTGCTCAAGAATGGCTTAATAAAATAATATTTGAAATAGATAATTTATATAGAGTTTCTGATAAAGAATCATCTTTAAGAACAATTGATTATATTAATATTGAGATCCAAAAAACCAGTTATAAAGAAATTCAAGAGGCTTTGTCTAGAATTATCGAACAAGAAGTTAAAAAATTAGCGTTAATTGAGAGTAGCCAAGATTATATTTTTAAAGTCATAGAGCCTGGATTTGTTCCAGAAAAGAAGATTAGTCCCAATAGGCTGTTATTAGTTTCAATAGGTGTAATTTTTGGTATGCTTGGTGGGGTCCTTGTTGCCTTAAGTTCTGCATTTCTCCAGAATAACTCTAATAAAGAATAATAAAAGAGCTATGAAAAAAATCCTTTCTGTATTTGGAACACGACCTGAAGCTATTAAAATGGCCCCACTTCTTAAGGCGCTTGATAATGAGGACTATTTTAATTCAAAAATATGTGTAACTGCACAACATAGAGAAATGCTAGATCAGGTTTTGCATGATTTCAAACTTACACCTGATTTTGATCTAGATCTTATGAAAAAAAAACAGACACTTTCTGAATTAACTGCATCTATAATCTCTCAATTACCAAATGTATTTAAAAGTTTTAGACCAGATTTAGTTTTGGTTCATGGAGACACCGCAACTACCTTTGCAACGTCTATTGCAGCTTATTTTGAGAAAATACCTGTTGCCCACATTGAAGCAGGCTTAAGGAGCGGTAACAATTATTCACCATGGCCTGAGGAAGTTAATAGAAGGTTAACAGGTGTAATAGCCGATATTCACTTTGCTCCAACACAAATAGCAAAAGCTAACCTTCTAAATGAAAATGTTTATGAAAAATCTATTCATGTCACTGGAAATACTGTAATTGATGCCTTAATTCTTGCGAAATCATATATTGAATCAGATCAAGATCTGATGAATAGATTTAATAATGAATTTAACTATATAGATAAATCTAAAAAGTTAATACTTGTAACAGGACATAGAAGAGAAAGTTTTGGTAAAGGTTTTGAAAGAATATGTGAAGCAATCAAGGAGGTTGCAATCAAAAATACAGAATTGCAAATCATATATCCTGTTCACTTAAATCCAAATGTTTCAGAACCCGTAAGCAGAATATTATCAGGTATTGATAATGTTTTTTTGATTGAACCTTTGGAATATTTACCATTCATACACATGATGAGTATGTCCTATTTAATTCTAACTGATTCGGGTGGAATACAAGAAGAAGCACCAAGTCTAGGCAAGCCAGTTTTGGTTATGAGAGAAACAACAGAAAGACCAGAAGCTGTAACCGCAGGAACAGTTAAACTAGTGGGAACTAATGTAGATCTTATAGTTTCCTCAATTAATGAGTTGGTAGATGATAGCTCATTATATAAAAAAATGAGTTATGCACATAATCCTTACGGGGATGGTAATTCTTGCTCAAAAATAATATCAATTTTAAAAAAGTATGTTTAATAAAATTTCAGTAATTGGCATGGGTTATATTGGGCTTCCAACAGCTGCAATGTTTGCCTCTAAGGGCATTTCGGTATTGGGAATAGATATCAAAGAAGAGGCTGTTAATCTTATCAATGAGGGTAAAATTCATATCATTGAAGCAGGGTTAGAGGAGATTGTAAAAAATGCTGTTGAAGCCGGTCATCTATCTGCTTCGCTAACAGCAGAGGCATCAGATGCTTTTCTAATAGCAGTGCCAACACCTCTCAGATACAACAAAACCAATATACCAGAACCAGATTTGGATTTTATAAAAAGTGCTGCGGAATCTATCGCTCCTTTTTTAAAAAGAGACAATTTAGTAATACTTGAATCTACTTCACCTGTGGGAGCTACTGAAATTTTATGTGATTGGCTTGCTGAGATGAGACCAGATCTTACTTTTCCAAATTCTCAGAATTTTCTTAATCCAGATATTAATATTGCATATTGTCCTGAGAGAGTTTTGCCAGGTAACGTTATTTATGAGTTAGAGAATAATGACAGGGTTATAGGCGGGATGACTGAAAAATGCTCTGCTCGCTCTAAAGAATTATATGAAATATTTGTTAAAGGCAGTTGTATTATCACAAATGCTAGAACTGCTGAAATGTCAAAACTTACAGAAAATAGCGCTCGCGATGTTCAGATTGCTTTTGCAAACGAACTTTCAATGATTTGTGAAAGTGAAGGCATAAATGTTTGGGAGCTAATATCTCTAGCAAATCGCCACCCAAGAGTTAATATTCTTGAACCAGGTCCCGGTGTAGGCGGCCATTGTATAGCTGTAGATCCTTGGTTTATAGTTTCAAGAAATATAGAATCTTCCAAATTAATACATACAGCAAGATTAGTAAATGATTCAAAGCCGGAATGGGTAGTAAAAAAATTTCACGAAGTAATAAAGTCTTTTAAACAAGATAACCCAATGGTTAGCAAAAATGATATTAAAGTTGCCTGTTACGGTCTGGCATTTAAGCCTGATATTGATGATTTACGAGAAAGTCCTTCACTTGAAATAGCTAAGAAAATTAATAGTATTCATTCTGGAGAGGTATTGTGTGTTGAGCCAAATATTGAAGACAATAAATCATGTAAAGAGCTTAATTTAACAACATTTGACTATGCAAAAGAAAATGCACAGGTTCATTTACTCTTAGTAGACCATAAAGAATTCCGTTCCTCAAAGGTAAGTACCAAATATCTTATTGATACAAAAGGTATTTGGTTATGAATATTTTAATTACTGGCGGCGCTGGTTTTATTGGATCTGCCCTTATAAGTTTTTTGTTAGATAATACCAATCATAATATAATCAATCTAGACAAGTTAACTTATGCTGGCAACCATACCCCACTTGATAAGTACTTAGATGATAGTAGGTATAGCTTTGAAAAAGTTGATATATGTAACAAATCGGCTTTGAACTTAATTTTTGAAAAATATTTACCAGATGCTGTTATGCACCTTGCAGCAGAATCACACGTTGATAGATCAATACATGGACCTGAGGATTTTATACAAACAAATATCATTGGAACATTTAATCTCCTTGAGATTGCAAGAAGTTATTGGGAGAGTTTGACGCCCGCAAAGAAATTGAATTTTCGTTTTCATCATATATCTACCGATGAAGTTTTTGGTGACCTTCCAAATTCTAAAGATTTTTTTACCGAAAAGACACCTTACGCTCCTAGCAGCCCATACTCAGCTTCAAAAGCTTCCAGTGATCATCTTGTCAGAGCTTGGTTTAGAACTTATAGTTTACCTATCATTATTACAAATTGCTCTAACAATTACGGCCCAAGGCAGTTTCCTGAAAAACTAATACCTTTAGTAATTACAAATGCTATAAATGGAAAGAGCATACCAATTTACGGTGATGGCTCTCAAATTAGAGACTGGTTATATGTAGAAGATCACGCTGAGGCTTTATATTTAGTTCTAAAGAATAGTAATCCTGGTGAAACCTATAATATTGGCGGTAGGAATGAAAAAACAAACCTATATGTAGTTCAAACAATTTGTAATATCCTTGAGAGGCTATATCCTGAAAAACCAAAGGGCTTGTCGAAGTATTCAGACCTAATTTGTTTTGTAGATGACCGTTCTGGACACGATGTCAGGTATGCCATTGATTGCTCAAAAATTGAAAAAGATTTTGGATGGGCTCCTCTTGAGACATTTGAAAGCGGCATGTTAAAAACCGTAAAATGGTACATAGATAATTTTGGCAATCTATCTAATAAAGTAAAAACGGAAGTGCTCAGTTGAAAGGTATAGTACTTGCTGGTGGTTCTGGTACAAGACTACATCCAATTACTCAGGGCATTTCAAAGCAGCTCATACCGATCTACGACAAGCCAATGGTTTACTACCCTATATCAATACTAATGCTGGCAGGCATTAGAGATATTTTAATAGTATCAACTCCACATGACCTTCCTCAGTACAAGCGTTTATTGGGATCTGGCAAAAAATTTGGTATTAATTTTTCGTACATAGAACAACCAGAGCCCAAAGGCATTCCTCAAGCATTTATTCTTGGTGAAGATTTTATTGGGAACGATAATGTTTGTTTGGTATTAGGCGATAATGTATTTTATGGTGAAAGGCTAAGTACCCAATTAAAAAATGCATCAAACTCTTCTGGCGCTACTATTTTTGGTTATTATGTTAACGATCCCGAAAGATATGGCGTTATAGATTTTGATAATGATAAAAATATTGCATCCATTCATGAGAAACCAAATAATCCGCCTTCGAATTATGCAGTAACAGGTTTATATTTTTATGAAAATGATGTCATATCATTGTCTAAAAAACTTAAACCAAGTTCACGTGGTGAGCTAGAGATTACAGATTTAAACAACATATATCTTAAAGAAGGTAAACTCAATGCAGAAATTTTAGGAAGAGGCATAGCGTGGCTAGACACTGGAACACACGAATCCTTACTTGAAGCAAATATGTTTGTTCATGCCCTAGAATCAAGACAAGGTTTAAAAATTGCTTGTTTAGAAGAAATAGCATTTTTAAATGGTTGGATTGATGAAGACTATTTATTAGAACAAGCAGATAAATTGGGTAAGACTTCATATGGGACCTATTTAAAAAAAATCATAATAAGAAAAAATGAAAATTTATGACACAACACTTACAGACGTCAAGATCATAGAAGTAGAAGCTTTTGGTGATCATAGGGGGTATTTTCAAGAATCATATAATCTCAACAGATATAAATCATCAGGAATCAAACTTAATTTTGTTCAAGATAACCAATCATACTCAAAAAAAAATATTTTAAGAGGGTTACATTTTCAAATTAATAAACCTCAAGGAAAGCTCGTTTCTGTTGTTAAGGGAAGTATTTATGATGTTGTAGCTGATATAAATCCACAATCTAAAAATTATGGTAAATATTTTGGCATTGAGCTTTCTGATCAGAATCATTTGCAGTTGTGGATTCCGCCTGGTTATGCTCATGGTTTTTGTGTTTTGAGTGAAGATGCCTATTTTCAATATAAGTGCACTGATTTTTATGACTCAAGTGATGAAGGAGGGGTCAAATGGGATGACCCTAAGCTAAATATTAAATGGCCAATAAGCAACCCAATAGTCTCAGAAAAAGATAATCTTTTATCTTACCTATAAAAAAAGATACGAATCTATGAAACTATGAAACTATGAAACTATGAAACTATGAAACTATGAAACTATGAAACTATGAAACTATGAAAGTATTAATTAATGGTGCAAATGGACAGGTCGGGTCATCAATAGCAAAAATAAAAAATTTCCCGTCACTGAAGTTAATTTTAGTCTCTAGGGAAGATTGGGATATGGCATTAAGTCCAAATGATGCAAATATTTTAATTAACAGACATAAGCCAGATCTTATAATAAATGCAGCTGCTTACACTGATGTTGAAAAAGCAGAGACTGAAAAAAATACTGCTATAAATGTTAATAGTCTTGCAGTTAAGGCTCTTTCAAGAGCAGCATCAGAAATTGATATACCAATTTTTCATATTTCTACTGATTATGTATTTGATGGAAATAAAGATACTAGTTATGAGGAGGGTGATGAAACAAACCCTCTAAATGTTTATGGGCTTTCAAAGCTTGATGGTGAAAAGCATTTACTCAATGAGAATAATAAAAGCTTGATTGTCAGAACAAGTTGGGTTTTTGCGGAAAATAAAAAAAACTTCGTAAACTCAATGTTAAATTTATTTCTAACCAAATCAAAGATTAACGTAATAGATGATCAAATAGGAGGACCTACAAGTGCTGACTCTATTGCCTATGTTCTTATGATAGCTGCTTACAAGTATTCTATAGAAAAAGATTTAGAATGGGGTGTATATCATTTTTCAGGAGCTGATTTTGTATCTTGGTTTGAATTTGCTAACTTCATTTGCTCTAATTTAAATAATTTATCTAATAAATATACAATTAAAGAAATAACAAGATGTAGTACTGAGGACTTCAATACAATCGCTAAAAGACCAAAAAATTCATGTTTAAATAGCTCAAAAATATGCAATTATTTAGGTATCGAGCCATGTGACTGGAAAAATGATGTTAAAAATTTAATTCAAAAATGATGAATCAAATCGGCAATGCTTAACAGTATTTTAGTTAATAAAATTGATAATTTTGTCCTAAGTTATGTCATTTTCGTAAGTTTTTTTGCATACACTTTAAATTCTATTCAAGTTACAACAATATTAACGCAAGCATTGTTAGCTTCAAGAGATGCATTGCTAATTCTTCATTTTATTTCACTATTCATAAGGCCAGCAGTATCAATAGATATTATCCATTATTCGCTTTTATTTTTTATTTTAGTAATTTATGCTATTTCTTTCAGTTTTTTTATGAATATAGATGCATATAGCTTTGCATATAAATATAGATCAGTCTTGTCATTTACATACCTTTATCTTCTTATACAGCATGTAGATTTTAACAATAATGCTATAAAAAAATTCGCTATATTTTTTATAGTTATATGTTCATTAGAGATATTATCAATACTTATAAATGCGCATAGTATTTTTTTAGATATGATTGGCTTTTCTTTTCATAATTCTCAGCAAGGAAATGTAGGTTTTTCTGATGGGTTATTTTCTCAATACAGGCTTTTAACTCCAGCATTTCAGCCTTCCCTAGGTGGATATTATGCAGCCTTAATAGCAATTTTCTTTTTTCCAGAAAAAAAATTGCTATCATTTATTTCAATCATAGTTGTTTTTTTTACCTTCTCAAAAACCGGGTTGATATTTTTAATGCTTTTTTGGTTGATAAGGCGATCCCCCTCATCTATTTTTTTAATTATTTTTTCTGTTTCTCAATTTGTTTGGGTTTTTTCGATCATAGGAATAGATTCAATTCATATTGGAAGTATTAATTATCATTTAAAAGGTTTGAGTGATGGATTTTCTTTTATGTTTCAGCCCTTAGGTGTTGGGGCAACAGGAACAATACCTTGGATTTATGGAGCAAAGGTTGGCGCTGAAAGTGGTTTAGGTTTATATCTTGCAGCTCTAGGGCTGCCAGGACTATTGCTCCTAGTATTTCAGTATATAAATGTAAAAAATAAAGTTATATTTTCAAGCTTTATTCTTATTATAGCTTTTGTCGAAATAACTTTTTCACTCTCAAGTGCTTTAATTTTATTTGCATTTCTGAGCACATTAGAGAAAAAAGATCTTAAACATTCCAAGCATTTTAATTTTAACCAAGCTGTTTTTAACAAATGAAAATACAAAAATTTTTTAAAAAATTTCCCTATGTATATCCATATATTATATCTGGAGTAGGTTCATTTTGTTTATTGTTATGCACTATAGCTATTCAATTTTTATATGAGGGTGATGAAATCATTAAATGGTCTTATTTTGCTTCTTTATTATCAGTATCTATAGTTCCAGGTTTATTAGGATCTGAGCAATTAATTTATAAGTATTCAAAAATTGAAAATAACAGTCTTTACATACAAAACACAGTTCCAAAATATATTTTTAGTGGAATGATTTTATGTATGCTTATATTTCATATTATTTTGACTAAATTCTACGCTTATGAATTTGGCTATTATATATATGTGTTACCAATAATTGGTGCATTAGTTTCGATAAGCTCCTGCATAAATAAGTCATTAGGCCATGCTTTGAGTAGTATTATTGCTCAAAATCTATGGAAATTAATCATACTTATAATAATATTTATTGGCATTTTTATACCATTTAATTATGTTGTTATATTTTCTTCTATTGCTTTTTTAATATATTTTGTAAGCATGTATAAACGGCGCAATAGAGTATATTTTTATCAAAGTACTCTAAATAATAATGATCTGTTAATCACCTTTGTCGTTTATATAATTGGAATTATTTCCTTGCTTCTTTTTCAAAATTCAGAAAGATTTTATCTAGCTAAATCTGATGAACAGCTTTTTGCAGATTACTTTTTATTAATTTCATATATTTTTACTCCCCTTACCGTAGTATCTAGCACACTTGGCATTATTTGGGCATCACAAATTAGACAAGAAAAACAGAGCTATAACTCTAAAATGATTTATATATATGCTTTGTTATTTTCTTTTTTATATCTCCCAATTATGTTTTATATAATTAATATTATTGGAGTTGGTGCTAAAATAGATTTTTTAACAAAAATAATAATTTCTATGTTGATAATCTCTAAATTTCAATACATGTGCTCAACAGCTGTATCAATATTTTTACTTCCAGCAAAAAAGCTTTTGAATATTCATATTAAATCAATGGTTATTTATGCCATATTAATTTCAACTGCTATATATACAAATCAATCTTTTAATATTTTTTTAATTTTATTAATAATCTGTTGGCAGTACAGAACTTTTATAATGCTTAATAGCAAGGAAGGCGAAGAATGAAAAAATTTTTAATCAATTTTTGGAGAATTGTATCTCACTCAAGCTCTAATGGCATTAGGCTATTTGTTGTTTGTAGGTTTTTTATGCTTCAATTCTTATTTAGACTTAAAAAACCAGCATCTATAAAATTTCTTGACAAGAACATAACATTTGATTTTAAAAAAACTGGATCCATATCTACTTATTATCATGGCTTAAATGAGCCTCATGATATGATGTTTCTTGGAAAGCTACTAAACTCTAAATTCTCATTTATTGACGTCGGGGCTAATATAGGAATATACACATTATTATCATCCATCACAGGGGTCAAAAAAACTATTGCTCTTGAGCCTGATCTTGCAAACTTTAAAGAATTAAAATCTAACACTAATAAGTGGAGTTGCAATAATGTAGATATTTTAAATTATGCAGCTGGTAATGATGAGGGCTATGTATTGTTACATGGTGACGATGTTGCTGCTCGTGTTACTGATTTTAGCGAAGAAAATCTTAATAATAATAGAGTCAAATGTATTAGGTTAGATCAGTTAATTCCAGACATAAAAGGCTCAAAAGTAGTATTAAAAATTGATACAGAGGGTTATGAGCATGAAATTTTACTTGGATCTGAAGAATTATTTCAGTTAGATCAAGTTCATTCGGTCTTGGTAGAAATAAATACTAGTAACATTAAAACAGGCGCCTCATCCTCTATTATTACTTTTTTTAATAATTTAGGTTATAAACCCTGTCGATATGACATAGAAAAAGAAAAGTTAATTCTAGTTGATGGCTATAATAAAGAACAAGACAATACTATCTTTATCAAAAATGAAAACTTTATAGAATTCAATAATTATGATCACACGTCTGAAGTTCTTGGTCTATTGAAGAAGCAGCGTAAAAAAATATTTAATTTTACTTATAGCCAATAAATTAGAAGTATGTTGTATATTTTTATAGCTAACTATTATCCAGAATTTAAAGACGGCCGAGTTAAAAGAGTTCAAGCATTAGAAAAATATCTTCTAAAAAATAAAAAGAATTATAAGGTTATATCGCTAGGAGAAAAAACCAAAGATGAAACCCACTCTTTTAAATTTAAGTCTGAAGTTTTAAAAAAAGTTCTTTCTCGAAATATTGCATGGGGCAATTCGAAATCTGCATCATTATTCAACCGCAACCTCCTTAAAATTTTGAATCATCTAGTCTGGCCTGATAGATATTTTTTTGATTCAATGAGGCTTTATTTTTATATGAAAAAAAAGATTACTAGTGATGATGTAATATTTATTAGTTCACCATGGTTTAGTTTCCTAATATTTGCATTTTTACCAACTAAAAATATTTTTTTAGATTTTAGAGATTTATACCTTGGTAACAAAATTTTCTCAAAGATTCCATTTTTGGACTCGATTTTTCTAAAAAAAGCTTTATCCAAATCACAGAAAATATTTGTTACTAACAAATCAGCTCAAATTAATCTTAAGCATTTAGACCAGTCCTTAAATGTTGCAGTAGTGCCTAATGGTATTACGGAGGCGCAATTTAATTTTATTAAAACTATCAAAAATAACCTTGAAGTTAACACAAGTACAAATTTAATTGGTCATTTTGGTAACCTTGGCGGTAAAAGAAATGCCCTGGATTTTCTATCAGCAATTTCAAGATCAGATTCGCAGTTACGTTTGGTTGGAAATTTTGCTCATGAATATATTATTTTATTTGGAGACTGTTGCTCTGATATTCTTCCATGGGAAGATATGATTAAATCCGCCTTGGAATGTGAATATCTTTTAGTGATAATAAGAGAAGACGAGCATGCTGAGTTTGCAATACCTGGAAAAGTGTATGAATATATTGCATTACAAAAACCTATAATTCTTTATTCACCCAAAAATGCTGCAGTAAGATTATTCTTACTAGAAATAAACTATAAGCATGCATGGGTTGATAGTGAGGAGCATATCGAAAAACAGTTTAATATCCATGATATTGAATTTAAGGGATTATTGGAATGTGAGCCAGTAATTAGGGAACGTTACTTTGAAAAAGAATTTTCTCAATTTTAAAGAGTCATAGATGGTAAATAAAAAAAATAAAATATACATTATTGGTACTGTTGGGCTTCCCAATATATATGGTGGTTGGGAAACTTTGGCTGATAATCTTGTTAGTACACTGGAAAAAGATTATTCATTTGTAGTTTATTGCTCTGCACCAATGTATGAACAACAACCCACTAGTTATAAGCAAGCAGAGCTAAGATACTCAAAATTTAAAGCTAATGGACCTCAAAGCTTAATATATGACACCTTGACAATGCTTGATGCAACTAGGGATAAAAATGCAACCCTCCTCATCTTAGGTGTCTCAGGAACATTTCTATTACCAGTTTTAAGAATTAAAAGATTCATAACCAAATCAAACAATATTTTTATAACAAATATCGATGGAATTGAATGGGCAAGAGAAAAATGGGGCAGGTTAGCAAAAATGATCTTAAAAATTAATGAATGGTTTGCAGTAAATAATTCAGATTTTGTTATTTCAGATAACCAAGGAATTCATGAATATGTTACACAAAAATATAATGTTAATTCTAATGTCATACCTTACGGGGGCGATCAAATTAATAAGTTTCTACCTAAATCGTTTATTAATAAAACCCTACAAAATTATGGCATTAATTCAAAATTTTGCTTAACGGTTGCAAGAATAGAGCCTGAAAATAACATCGAAATATTTGTAAATGCAGCAGCCATCTCATCAAATATTCAATTCGTAATTATTGGAAACTACAAGAACTCTGAATATGGAAAAAAGCTTTATAAGTCTTGTGAAGGTATAAAAAATATAAAGATGCTTGGTGGTATATATGATCGCAATGAACTTGATGCAATTCGTATAAGTTCAATGGGTTATTTCCATGGTCATAGTGCTGGTGGAACTAACCCGGCTCTAGTTGAGGCTATGCATTTGTCTCTAAATATAATTTGTTTCGATGTAAATTTTAATAGATTTACTACTAATGAACTTGGTAAATATATTACAACTTCAGAATCATTGGCTCTGATATTTAATGAGCTTTTTGCGGATGAGATACCTCCATGGGGCAAGAAGCTAGAACTTTTTGCCAAAGAAAACTACACATGGAAAAGTGTAGCTAATAAATATGCAAAAATTTTTAATTATGACTAAATTTTTTGAACAGATATTTTATTTAGGTTTTACCGGGTCTTTTAGGCTAGCGAGGGATTTAATTTTTACAAAATTATTTTGTTCTATCAAATCTGCTAGAATAGTTAGACTTCCATTTTCTTTTTATTCAAAAGGCAAAGTATTTATTGGCCAAGGTTTTTCAACTGGTACTAATGTTAAGATAAATCTAGAAAACAAAAATTCTATTCTAAATGTGGGTGATAAATGCTTCCTTAATTCATATGTTCATATTGCAGTAGCGGAAAGAATTGACATAGGAAATAATGTATTAATGGCAAGTAAAATATTTATTAGCGATCACAGCCATGGCTCTTATTCATCATCTGATCAATCTCATCCTGATATACCACCAAATAACAGAGATATAGTCTCTAACCCAATAAAAATTGGTGATAATTGCTGGATAGGAGAGGGTGTGAATATTTTACCTGGTGTAACACTGGGTTCCGGTTGTATTGTTGGTGCTGGGTCAGTTGTTACAAAGAGCTTTAAAAAAAATACTATTTTGGCTGGAAGCCCAGCTAAAGCAATAAAATGTTTTAATGAGAGTCAAGGTATATGGGAAAAATTATAATTAGTTCTGCGCCATGCATTGTTTATGTCATTAACACTAATTCTAAATGATTGAGTTTAATGATTTGCTTAAAGAAAAGCCCTATTTTAAGTTCAAGCAAATTTACAATAAAGCATTGGCTGCAAATCAAAAAAATATTGAGGCCATATGCATAGCATCGTATTCGGCAAAAAATAATTATGTTGATTCAAGGTTTGTTAATCTCAAGTCAATTCATAAAAATGAATTTATTTTTTATACGAATTATGAGTCTCCAAAAGCATATCAGTTTAAAACTCATAATCAGATCTGTGTTGTAATATTTTGGCAAAATATAAATACTCAAATTAGAATTCATGCAAACATTAGAAAAATTAAAACAAAAGAATCCGATAATTATTTCCGAAAAAGATCCTTAAAGAAAAATGCATTATCAATTAGTTCGCATCAATCACAACAAATTAAATCCTATCAACAAGTTGAAGATAATTATCTTCACTGCATTAATGATAAATCATTAACCACACGCCCAAAGTATTGGGGGGGGTACTCATTTGTTCCATATTACTTTGAATTTTGGGAAGGCCATGAATCCAGGCTTAACAAAAGAGACGCATTTAAACTTGATAATAATCAATGGCATCATTCTATCCTTCAGCCCTAATAAAAATATTGCCAAAAAGCTTAATTAGTATAGAATCAACACAAAAATATGATGAGAAAACTTTATACACAATTCAAACTCACTATTACTTTTATCTTTAGTGTACATTTATATAACTAAACAACTTTTATAGGTATTAACATAGCATCTCAAAAGAAAAATATTACTCCCATTAATGATAAAATCAGAGCTAGCGAAGTCATGCTTATTGGATCAAACGGAGAAAAACAAGGCTTAGTTGCTTTTTCTGTTGCTCTAGAGTCAGCAAGGGTAGCCTCGCTTGACTTGGTACAAGTTTCTCCATCAGATGCATCACCTGTTGTTTGTAAGCTTTTAGATTATGGTAAGCATGTATTTGATAAGAAGAAAAGCTTATCTTCATCAAAGGTTAAGGTTAAGAGAAATACCACAAAAGAAATAAAATTTAGACCATCAACAGATGTCGGTGATTATAATATTAAATTAAAAAAGGTTAAAAGCTTTATTCTTGACGGAGATAAGACTAAAATAAGCGTCCGTTTTAGAGGAAGGGAAATATTAAATAGTGATATGGGTCTTAATCTACTAAATAGATTAAGAGATGAGCTGGAAGATATTGCTCAAGTAGATCAAGAGCCTTCGCTTGAAGGCAGGCAATTGCTAATGGTTCTTTCTCCTTTGAAGAAGAAGTAGATACAAATTTTTTATAAGAAGAATAATATGGGATATAAATTAAAAACACATTCTGGAGCTGCTAAGCGTTTTAAGAAAACAGGATCATCTGTTAAGAGTAAAAGTGCAAATAGAAACCATATCCTTACTAAACAGTCTACAAAAAGAAAAAGACATAACAGAGGCCTAAATAAACTATCAGGTATAGTACTTAAGATGGCTTCAAAATTAATAAGAAGATAAATCATGCCAAGAACAACTAAATCAGTAACAGCCAAAGCAAAACATAAGAAAGTATTAAGTGCTACTAAAGGTCATTATGGTGCTAGAAGTAGGTTATTTAGAACTGCTAAGCAATCTAATATCAAGTCCTTACAATATGCTTTTAGAGATAGAAAGAACAAGAAAAGAGCTTTTAGAGCTCTTTGGATAGCAAGAATAAATGCTGGAGCCAGAGAACTAGGCGTCTCATATTCTGTTCTTATTAACTCTATGATGAAAAAAGATATCACCTTAGATAGAAAAATCCTTTCTGATATAGCCATTACCGATAGTGCAACTTTTGAGAAGATTGTAAAAACAGCTACCAGCTAGATATACTGGTTTCATGCCAGAATATAACGACATTTCAACCCCTGAACTAATCAAAGATAAGGGTTCTCTTCACCCTATAAATAACATGAAAGACTCCATAATGGAGCTGTTAGTTTCTTTTGGGTTTGAAATTATTGATGGGCCTGAGATTGAAACAGAAGAATTTAATTTTGATATGCTAAATATTAAAAAATCTCATCCGGCAAGGCAAATGCATGATACTTTTTATGTTGAAAATAAAACTAATCTTTTAAGGACTCATACATCGCCAGTACAGATTAGAGGCATGCTTGAAAAAAAACCACCTTTTGCATTTATTTCTGGAGGCAAGGTT
>Ga0206130_10005607_pt1 | contig 14781 bp, 17 predicted proteins | sample Helgoland_Spring_9_FD_148637 | JGI IMG/M metagenome (GOLD analysis project Ga0206130, IMG submission 148637) | Pelagic subsurface seawater microbial communities from Kabeltonne, Helgoland, North Sea - Helgoland_Spring_Bloom_20160512_1 | ecosystem: Environmental > Aquatic > Marine > Epipelagic ... | reverse complement strand
TAGTGGGCTACTTTATAGACCAGGACCCGGCACCGATGATGGTGTTACAGCCGACCGTCGATATGGCAAAGACCTGGAGCCATGACCGGCTAGCGCCTATGGTTAGAGATACACCGGCGCTCAAGTCGCTAATTGCAGATAACAAAAGCCGGGCGTCGAGCAATACCTTATTCCACAAATCATTCCCTGGTGGCCACATTACAATGACCGGCGCCAATTCACCCACCGGCCTGGCGTCGCGTCCCATCCGAATTGTCTGTTGCGACGAGGTGAGCAGATACCCGCAAAGTGCAGGAGCCGAGGGCGACCCGGTAAACTTGATTAGAAAACGTACAACGACTTTTCACAATCGCAAAATCGTATTAACCAGCACGCCAACATTAAAAGGCGCTTGCAGAATAGAACAAGAATTTAGCGTATCAGACCGGCGTTATTACGAGGTGCCGTGCCCACATTGCCAGCATGAGCAAAGGCTTAAATGGGCAAACGTGCAATGGCCCGAGGGCAAACCCCAAGAAGCGGTGATGGTGTGCGTTGAATGCGGCGGCGTGATAGAAGATAAACACAAACCCAAAATGATAAAAAATGGCAAGTGGGTGGCCGAGTTACCAGGAGGAAAAATTGCCGGGTTTCATCTAAACGAATTATATAGCCCCTGGCGAACCTTTGCCGACGTGGCCGAAGATTTTGCAGAAGCCAAAAAGAACCCGGAGACATTAAAAACCTGGGTCAATACTTCCCTGGGCGAAACCTGGGAGGAAGCCGGCGAAAGTTTGAGTGAGCATTTATTGTCGGAGCGCAAAGAAAATTATGCTATCGACGCGATACCGCCAGAAGTGCTTTTATTAACAGCCGGCGCAGACATTCAAAAGGACCGTATAGAGGTTTCAATTGTCGGGTGGGGTTTGGACCAGGAGTGTTGGATTTTGGACCATGTGGTGATTTATGGGGACCCGACACAACAAAAGGTTTGGCATGAATTAGAAGAGGTTTTGACAAAAACTTATGATGGCCACCGCATTGCAGGAGCCGCGATTGATTCGGGTTATTTGACCGAGTATGTTTACCAGTTCACAAAGCCCAGGAGCAGCCGCCGGGTGTTTGCCATTAAAGGCCAGGCGGGAATGGGTAAGCCATTAACCACCAAACCAAAGCCGGTTGGACGCACTCGCACGCCTATGTATACGGTCGGAGTGGATACCGCCAAGCGGACCATTTATGCCAGGTTAAAATTAACAAGTGGCGAGGGATATATACACTTTGGCGTGGACTTTGACGACGAATATTTCCAACAGCTAACGGCCGAAAAAATGGTGACTAAATACCGGCGCGGTTTTCCCGTAATGGAGTTTATAAAGACTAGGGATAGAAACGAGGCGCTTGACTGTCTAGCATACGCCTATGCAGCGTTGGATAATTTAAACGTCAAACTAGCCGCATTGGCTGCAAAGCGCAAGCAAAAGGCAAATGCGGTAGCGGTAGAGCCGGAGCAAACTAGCCCACTAGCTACACCACCACCGCCGGTGAAAAGAACAAAGAAAACGAGGTCGAGAAAAGGAGGGTTTGCTACCAGGTATTAACTGGCAGCGTTTAAAGTATCGGATACCCAGGCGGCCAATGATTTACCATTGGCGGCTTTTTCCCAGGCGGCTTTTTCTTTTGGCGTGCAACGGATTTGCAGCCGGACAGATTTGGTAATTTCTTTTGCGGCGTTTTTTTGGCCAGCCATGCCATGTGGTTTTTTCATATTATTCAACACTTTTGTCCATGCTAGTTTTAACAGTAATTTTCATTGAATGACCGTAGTCAAAAGTGTCATTTTCTAGGTTATATAATGCAAATATTTTAACTAGCTGAACGAAACTATCAGGGTTGCAATCGCATAACTTTTTATAGTCTGCTTCTGAGGTTTCTGAGCCATAGCAAATTCCCATAGAGATTCCATCAACTATCACCATGTAATCTGGTTCTGATGGATAAAGGTTGCCGTCAAATTCTTTGTAGTCAATCATGTAATACCCCTGGGGCCGAAGCCCCTTTATTGTTATTAAGCGTTTTGATACTGTATTTTTTGAACTGATTGGCGAATGCCTTCCCATCCAGTTTTTGCAATGTTTACTGATGTTGCGGCTTGTGCGGTAGTTGCTTTAATACCTAATTCGTCGGCAGCAAATTCTTTTGCAGCTTCAAAAGCCCTGGACCAAGACGCGGTGAACTCGTAAGAGATTAAAGCCGCTTCTGCTAACTGTTGGATTTCAAATTGTGACATATAAGAAGTTTTCATAATATTTCCTGGTTGTTTTTGTGTTTTGATTCAATAAACTAATTGTACTGACAAAAAGAATATAATGCAACACTTTATTAAAAAATAAATAAAACCAAAGCGCGCTTATATACGATTGACATTAAAAGCAGATACGCCTATGCCTTTCGGCATTAGATCAAAGGCGTTTTTGTGCATGGCAAACCTATTTGATACTGCAAATTACCCAGGGCGTGAACCATTTTCACTGGTCATTGGCGACCGCTGGACTTGGAAAAAAGACGATTTTAGCGATTACCCATCATCCGCTTATACCCTTAAATATTCTTTTCGATTAGATGGTGCTGGCGCGACCGAAATTCAGATCACGGCCAGCGCCAATGGGACCGCCTTTAAAATCGAAGTGGGCGCTAGCACAACGGCAAACTACACCGCCGGAAATTATCAATGGCAATCGTATCTAACGCGCGACAGCGATAGTGAGCGAATCACCATTGACAGTGGTTACATCGAAGTCAGACCCAACCGGGACCTGGCAACAACCGACCCGCGCAGCCACTTTAAGATTGTTTTAGATAACATCGAGGCCGTAATTGAAGAACGAGCCACAAAGGACCAGGAAGCGTACAGCATTAACGGTCGCTCTTTGAGTCGCACGCCAATAGCAGATTTACAGAAATTGGCAGATTCTTACCGTGGTAAATATGTCGCCGAAATTAACCGGCACCGCGCCAAGAAAGGTTTGGGCCATCATGGTCGCCTACTAACGAGGTTCTTATAAAATGGGCTGGTTTAGTAAAGCCGACGAAGCGCCAAAAAAGCGCAAGCAAAAGATGAATAAGCGACGTTATGACGCTGGAATTATTGACCGTTTAACTGGCGATTTCAAAGGGTCCACCCTTTCCGCAAATGGTGAGTTAATAAACACGTTGCCATTGATGCGTGGACGGTCCCGTAATTTGTGCATGAATAACGACTACGCGCGCAAGTTTTTAGCTATGACCTCGGCCAATGTGGTGGGCACCCATGGCATTAAAATGCAAGCCAGGTCCAGGCGTGAAGATGGAACACTGGACCGCCAGGATAATATGTCGATTGAGGCCGCATTTGCAGCCTGGTCAAACATAGAAAATTGCACGGTCACTGGGCGACAGACTTGGATTGACGTTCAAAATATGGCCATTAAAGCAATCGCCCGTGATGGTGAAGTTTTAATAATCATGGTCCGGGGATTTAAAAACGACTTTGGTTTTGCGCTCCAGGTGATCGAAGCCGATCAATTAGACGAAACGCTAAACAAAAATTTAAGCAACGGCCACCGCATTGTCATGGGCGTTGAGTTGAACGAATGGGGCGCAGCGGTTGCGTACCATATCAGCACTAGCCACCCTGGCGATAATATAACCATATTCAACAATCGCCATTACAAGCGCGTACCAGCGGCGGACGTGTTGCATTTATACATGGCCGAGCGCCCAGGGCAAGCCAGGGGCGTCCCCTGGATGCACACCGCGATAAACAGATTGAACCAGGTGGGCGCGTATGAGGAAGCCGAACTAATCGCGGCGCGTATATCTTCCAGCAAAATGGGCTTTTACACCAGCCCGGACGGCGATCAATATGTGGGTGATGAGGACGACGACGGCAATTTGTTGATGGATATGGAGCCAGGAGCCATGGAGCAATTGCCCCAGGGCGTGGACTTCAAAGCATTCGATCCACAACATCCAACGAGCGCCTACCAGGCGTTTATTAAAACCGCTTTGCGTGGTGCAGCCAGTGGCCTAAACGTCGCCTATAACACCCTGGCAAACGACCTAGAGGGCGTTAACTTTTCCTCCATACGGTCTGGCGTCCTAGAAGAAAGGGAACAATGGCGAACCATCCAAAATTGGCTATCAAATCAACTTTGCCGCCCGGTCTATCGTGCCTGGTTAGTTCAAGCACTGACAACCCAAGCCCTGGCGCTACCACAGCGGAAGTTTGAAAAATTCACAAATGTCGAATTCCAGCCGCGAGGATGGGCCTGGGTTGACCCACTCAAAGATCAGCAAGCATCAAAATTGGGAATTGAGATGGGCATCATGTCCAGGACCGAAGTTGCGGCGTCAGCCGGCCGAGATTTTGAAGATACTCTGGCGCAGCTACAAGCAGAAAACGAATTATTAAAGCAGTACGGTATAGCCGTCGAACAAGTCGAAACCCCAGGGGGGACCAATGACGAACAAGACGATTAAAACAGGCTCTTTGCATCGATCGTTTGATCTATCCAGGGACGCAATTAATGAGGAAGCCAGGACAGTTGAATTGGCTTTTTCAAGCGAGGCACCCGTGCAGCGGTGGTTCGGTGACGAAATCCTGGACCATGACGCCAAATCCATTCGCCTTGGCAGGTTGAATGACGGCGGCCCGGTCCTGGTAGATCACGATGGCACAGATCATGTGGGCGTCGTTGAGTCGGTGGTAATTTCTGGCGACCGGGTGGGCCGGGCACAGGTTCGTTTTGGGAAAAGCGACCGCGCAGAGGAAATTTGGCAAGACGTTAAAGACGGCATTCGCAAGTCTGTAAGTGTGGGCTACCGCATTCACAAAATGGCTTTAGAATCTGAAAAAGACGGCATGGAATCCTACCGGGCAACCGATTGGGAGCCATTCGAAATAAGCATGGTGAGCATTCCAGCAGACGCCGGGGTCGGCATTGGCCGAGGCGTTGATGGTGAGCATCAAACCGAAGTAACAAACATTCAAATTAAACAAGTTGAGGGAACCAAAATGGATACGAAAGCACCAGAAGCCACACCCGTTGTGGATAACACATTTGCAATTGAAGATGTAAGAAAAGCCGAATTGGGCCGCATTACTGACATTGAAGCAATTGGCAATCAGCACGGTTTTGAAACCGACGCACGCGCAGCAATCACTAGCGGACAGTCTGCTAATGAGTTTCGCAGTCACGTTTTAAACAATATCAGCAAGCCAGCGCCAGTTGTTTCAACGGACATTGGTTTAACGGAAAAAGAAGTTCGCAATTTCTCCTTTATGCGCGCTATTCACGCATTAGCTAACCCAAGTGATCGTCGCGCACAAGATGCGGCAGCGTTTGAATTTGAAGCGTCACGCGCAGCGGCAGACCAAATGGGCAGAACAGCTCAAGGTTTGTTTGTGCCAACCGAAGTGTTAAAGCGTGATCTAAACGTGGGCACGGCGACGGCCGGCGGTAATACCGTTGCAACCGATCTTCTAGCCAATAGCTTTATTGACAGTTTAGAAAACGCCATGGTTGTTGCCGGTTTAGGCGCGACAATGTTGCGCGACCTCAATGGTAACGTGGCCATCCCGCGTCAAACCAGTGGAGCAACAGCCTATTGGGTTGCGGAATCGGCCGCTGTTACTGAAAGCCAGGCAGCGTTTGACCAGGTATCAATGACACCCAAGACGGTTGGTGCGTTCTCTGACATTAGCCGCAAGTTGTTGCTACAAAGTTCAATTGACATTGAAGGTTTTGTACGCAACGACCTGGCAATGCGTTTGGCAATGGCCATTGACCTATCGGCAATCGCTGGCACTGGTTCTAGCAACCAGCCCACCGGCATTTTAGCCACAACCGGCATTGGCGCGAAAACCTTTGCAGCGGCCGGCAATCCAACATTTGGCGAAATGGTCGATGTTGAAAGCCAGGTTTCGATTGATAACGCTTTGTTTGGCTCTTTGGGCTATGTCTCAACGGCCGCAATGGCGGGTGCCATGAAGCAAAAAGCTAAGGATGCCGGTTCGGGTCAATTCGTAATGGCTAACGGCCAGGTCAATGGTTACAACATGAGCGTCACAAATCAAATGACGGCCAACACCGTTGTATTTGGTAACTGGGCTGATTTGATCATTGGTATGTGGGGCGGCTTGGACATCAACGTCGATACCTCTACTGGTTCAGCGTCAGGCACGGTTCGCGTGGTTTGTTTGCAAGATGTTGATATTGCAGTTCGCCATGCTCAATCGTTCGCCAAAGGCTCTGGTGGTTCTTAAACCCTAGACCCTAGACCCTTGGGCGGGGTAACACCCGCCCATTTTTAACCAGGTAATAATTAACCAGGTGAATATATGAAAGTTAAAATTTTAAACAGTACAGCCGCAAGCGGCAAAGATTTGTTAGCTGGTTCAGTCGCAGAAGTGAGCGACCAGGACGGGCAAACCTTAATTCGTATGGGCAAGGCAGAGGCATATACAGCCACCGAAGCACCAGCGAAAGCAAAGAAAAAGGCATAACCCATGTCTTTTGTTGAGGATTTTGATTCGTTTTTTGATACGGAAGATTTCGCAGTAGATGCGACATTCGGAAGCACAACGATCAATGGAATCTTTGACGAAAGTTTTATGGAAGTGCAGGGCGTGGAAGGTTTTCACCCGGTGTTCACTTGTGCCCAGGCCGATGTTTCAAGCATAGCCCATGGTGACGCGTTGACAATTGGCGGCGTGGTTTATCACGTCCAGGGAGTGCAGCGCGACGGCACTGGTATTGTCTCGCTAATACTTGAGGACCAAACGTAATGCCACACGCACGGCAGCAAATACGCGCCCAGTTGGTGACGACGTTAACCGGCCTAACCACAACCGGCAGCCGGGTTTATGATCGACCTATTTTTGCTTATGACGTGTTACCAGCTTTAACCATTTACGCGGACCGCGATACTGTAAATGAAGATTTAAGCAGCAAGACAAAAAATTGGCACAATCTGCAATTGAGAGTAGAAGCCAGGGCAAAATCTAAGGACGGCGTAGAGGACGTTATTGACACAATATGCGCCGAGATTGAAACCGCCATTTTTGCAGATACCACATTAAATTCCAAAGTCGTGGAAGTAGATTTGGAAGATACACAAATTGAATACAGCGCCGACCAGGAGAAACCAATTGCCCTGGCGACTTTGACATTAACGGCAGTGTATAGAATCGCGCCTGGTGCGCCAAATACTTTGGCAAACTAATGCTATTCAAACCGAACAAAAGTGAGGGTAAAAAATGCTGATGTATAAAAATGGTGAGGTTGTAGACACCCATGCAAGCCAAATCCAAACAATGAAAAACCGCGGCTGGAGCGATAAAGCGCCGGCTGCAAAACCAAAGAAAGTAATCACTAAAACTAAGGAGGCCAACTAAATGGCTAATCATACAGCAACAGTCGGCCTGGTAAAAATCGGGTCCACCACCATCGGCGAATTACGAAGTTATTCACTAAGCGAGAGCGTTGGAACAATTGAAGATACCACCCTGGGTGACGCAGCTAAAACCTACAAAGCCGGGCAGACCACATTTTCTGGCTCTTGCGAAATGTTTTGGGACGAAGCCGACGCTGGCCAAAACGCCGTCACAATTGGCGCGGCCGTCGTGTTAAATCTTTACCCGGAAGCCGATGCAAGTGGCGCAACCTATGCCACCGGCTCAGTTATTGTGACCGAAGTTGGCGTGGCTGGAGCAATTGAGGGAATGGTAGAACAGTCGTTTAGCTTTACAGGCACAGGCGCTCTTACCTGGGGCACTGTTTGATCTTCATGGCTATTCAAAGCTAACAAAATTAGTGCGGTGGCATAGCATTTTGCTAAAAGCGTTTTCCCCGATGCGCGAGCCACCGCCTATTTATATCGGGGTTTATTTAATCGGGGAATTTTTATGAGTAATATTTTAGAAGTCGCAAAGACGCAATTTAGGGACCGCATGAGCGGCAAATTGCAAAGTTCAAATGTGCCCGAATGGGTGGTGGACGGCAAAGAAACCGTCATATTTTATAAGCCATCAATGAATTTTAAGGAACAGGGCGAAGTGCTAAAACTTCACGGTGAAGGAAAGCAAGCCGAAGCCGTGGCCATGACCTTTATTTTAAGGGCAATGGACGAAAACGGAACCAAATTATTTACGCGCTCTAACATGACCGAATTAATGCGAAGCGTGGACCCGGACATTATTAGCCGGGTGGTTTCAGAAATGGGCGGCGACGACCCAGAATTTGAGGATGCAATAAAAAACTAAAACAGGACCATGATTTGAGGTTCGCCATGATGTTGGCCGAACACCTCCACAAAAGCCTGGGGGAAATCATGGACCTGGATACCGACGAAATTATACTTTGGGCAGCGTTTTTGGAATTGAAAAATGGCAAATAAAGATATTAAAATTCAGATAAAAGCGGTCAATAAAACGCGTAGGGCTTTTATGGCTGTTACCGCTGGATTAGGTGGTATCGCCAAAGCCGCATTTTCAATGAAAACGGCCATTGGTTTGGCAGCCGGTGCCCTTGGTATTGGTTTCTTAATCAAACGCTCAATGGATGCAACCGATGAACTGGCCAAAACAGCCAGGGCGATTGGTTTGTCTGTTACTGAATTGCAGCGGTTCCAATATGCCGCTGAACTAGGCGGCGTGGAATCTAGGGCTTTAAACAAAGCCATGCAAAAACTGGCCATAAATATATCCGATGTGGCTGGCGGCACGGGCGAAGCCAAAGACGCTTTTGAACGGTATGGCATTGTTGCTAAAAATGCAGACGGCACGACCAAAAGTGTTTCCGACGTTATGGGCCAGGCGGCAACCGCCTTGGAAACCATGACCAATAAAACCGACAGAGCATCATTTGTATATGACCTATTCGGTGCCAGGGGTGCAAAGGTTATTAACATGCTCCAAGACGGAAAGGCCGCCATGGAAGCCATGAAAGCCGAGGCCGATAGATTGGGCCTGGTAATGTCGGGCGCGCTTATACAAGGCGTTGAGGACGCTAACGACGCGATTTTGCGTTTAACGTCATACCTGGGCAACGTGTTTAACCGGGTGGTTGCATCCCTGGCTCCAATTATTACCGAAGCGACCGACGCTTTGCGTAATTTTGTGGAAATGAAAATTAATGATTCTGGTGGTATAGCTCAATTTTCGCGTGACATTGCCGTCAATATTGTAAAAGCCGCCCGGTCAATTGTTCAGGCATTTGGTGCGATCACCAATTCGATTATCGGTTTTTCTAACGCCATTGGAAGCGTTGAGAATGTTTACGAAAAATTGTTCGGTGACAAACAAACAATCACCCAAATTGAGGCATCAATTGCCAGCACGGTTGAGCAACTTGAAATGCTCAAAAATATGAGCAAAGGAAATGATGCTTTAATAGCAGCACAAGCCCCACAAGTCAGAGAATTAGAATTAACAATATTAACTTTAAGAGAATTAATAGCGACCGGGCACGTTTTAGAAACAAATCCGATAACGCCCAAAATTAATGTTTCTGGCACACTAAAAACGCTTGATAATTTGGAAGCCAGGTTATCAAAAATAACCGATAGCAATGTCAGTGGTGATGTGACCACAACCGAAACAACTTTGGTCGATGTGACCGGGACAACCGGCAAAGAAAGATTTGCACGCGAGTACGAATTCCAACTAGACCATGATCGACGGATGCTTGAGTTAAATCGAAATCGTTTGGATGCCGAAAATGCAGATAAAAGTGCAGCTTATGGAGTAGCGTTTGAGATGCAAAGAAAATCGTCCCGTATGCTCGAAACCGCACGCAGAAAAGATGCCGACGATTTACGCGACGAAGGGCGGGGCGCGCTTTCATCATTAAGCAGCCATTACAAAGCCGCGTTTGCGCTTAATAAATCCTTTGCTTTAAAAGACGCCATAATCAACACATACAACGGCGTGGCCAAAGCCTTGAATAATCCATTCCCGTTGAATCTAGGTTTTGCAGCGGTTGCCCTGGCAAATGGCATGGCCCAGGTTGCAGCCATTAGGTCCACTCAATTCCGGGCAAATGGTGGACCCATGAGCGCCGGGTCGCCATACATTGTGGGTGAGCGTGGACCCGAATTAGTGGTGCCCAACCAGGCTGCAAACGTGGTCCCTAATGACCAGCTAAGTGGCGGCAATTTCACCATCAATATATCTGCAAATGATACCGCTGGCTTTGATGAATTACTGACCAAACGGCGTGGCACATTAATGAACATAATTAATCAGTCACTAAATGAGCGAGGGAGGCCGGCACTAGCATGAGTTATCCCACAACCCCAAAGTTTAACGCCATAAATCTACAATCGGAAAGCCCGACTTTATTTTCTGAGACAGTCAGCGGCAGGATGCAAAGCCGCAAGATTGGTGGCCAAAAGTGGACCTTCACAGCAACCTATCCACCAATGACCAGGAGCGAATTTAACCCGGTCTTTGCGTATGTCGTTGCCCTGGAAGGTCGCCATGGCGTCTTTACGGTGGTCCCGACAGAAATAAGCACTAGCAGCGGCAACCCCAGTGGCACGGTGACGTGTTCAGCGGCAGCCCTGGGCGCTAAGTCGGTCACAATTGCAGGGCTTACAGGGGCCTTAAAGGCCGGTGACGTGGTTAAGTTCTCAGGGCACACAAAGGTCTATATGTTGACCGCCGACCGCTCTGGCAATGGTGCAATGGCATTTACGCCGGCATTAATAACAGCGGTCACAACCTCAGATACAGTCACTTATTCAAACGTGCCATTTACCGTGCGTTTATCCAATGATGTGCAAGGTTATAAACTGGGCGCTGGTAATTTCTTTAAATATGAAGTCGATTTTGTTGAGGCGCTATCGTGAGCAGACCCATAAATTCCGACACCATTGCCGAACTAGCAAAAGACAGTTTTATAATGGCGCACCTGGTAAAGATCGACTTTGAAACCGCTGTTTTTTTAACCGAGTGTCCACAAAATTTGGTTTATTCTGGCGATACTTACAATTCAAGCAGCGCATTAAAAGGCATATCTAGCGTCACCGAAACCAGCGAGGTTCAAGTGGGCGCGGTGAGTATTACATTGTCGGGGGTAAGCCAGGAATATATCAGCATTTTATTAAGCCAGACTTATATTGATCGACAGGTAACAATTAGCCGGGTTTTATTAAGCAATAGTTATTCAATCATTGGCGCGCCCATATTAATTTATGACGGTCGAATTCAAAGTTTTTCGATTTCAGATAATGACGATACCAGCACGATTGTAATTTCGGCATCATCTCATTGGGCAGATTTTGACAAAAAATCCGGACGCCGAACTAATCACAATAGCCAGCAAATTTATTTCCCTGGGGACTTGGGATTTGAATTCGCACCTAATACCGTCAAGAATTTGAAATGGGGTAGAGCGTAATGGGTTGGTTTAGCGACTTTTTTAGCGATCCCATAGGCACAACGATTGGCACAATCGGCCAAATCGGACAATCCATTATCGACGTCACAGTCGACGTAATTGGCGACGTGGTTTCTTGGTTTGTCGAGATTCCAGAGTTTGACGACCAGCAAAACGCCGCCGCACAATATGAAGGGGTTTTGGTTAATAAGCAGTCAAATGTTGCCACAATACCCGTGATTTATGGCCAGCGCAAAGTCGGTGGAACTAGGGTCTTTATTGGTAGCAGCGGCGCAGATAATATTTATTTATACATGGTCCTGGCGTTAAGCGAGGGAGAAATCCATTCCATTGGTGATGTATATATAAATGATATTTTAAGCACGGATTCTAAATATTCTGGCTTACTAACGATTAACAAATACACTGGTGCAGATGGCCAAGCGGCAGATGCTACCCTGGTTAATGCAAACATTGGCTGGACCAGCGCGCACAAATTAAGTGGCGTTGCTTATTTGGCGATACGTTTTAAGTGGGACCAGGACGCGTTTGGGAGCATTCCAACCGTCCATGCAGTCGTGCAAGGCAAGAAGGTTTACGACAGCCGAACCGGCGCCACAGCGACAGTGGCCAACAGTTCAAACCCGGCCTTGTGTTTGCGGGATTATTTGACCAATTCACGCTATGGCAAAGGCTTGGCATCATCATTTATTGACGACACTTTATTTAATACGGCAGCTAACAAATGTGACGCCCTGGTAACATCATATACCGGCAGTTCAAACCAAAAGATTTTCACTTGTAACGCGGTCATAAATACCGGACAAAGTTTAATCAATAACGTCAAAGTTATTTTATCCTCCATGCGCGGCATTATGCCTTACAGCCAGGGCAAATATGGGCTAGTAATTGAGGACCAGGGAAGCGCGACATTTGCGTTTGACGAGTCGCATATTATTGGTGGAATATCAATTCGCAGCGAATCCAAAAAGACGAAGTTCAATAGAATCGTTGCAACCTTCCCGGACCCATCTGCTAATTGGCAGCTAAACCAAATCGAATACCCAATTGCCGGAAGCGCAGAGGAAACAGGTTATTTGACAAAGGATGGTGGCGTCGAGTTGGTCAAAAATATGGACCTTCCATGCACGACCAATATTTATAGCGCCCAGGACATTGCATCAATTGCATTGAAGCGATCAAGAAATGCTTTGATGGTGACGTTCAACAGCACAAGCGAAGCCTTAAATTGCTCTGTTGCAGACATTGTAAGCGTCACCCATTCGACGCCAGGGTGGACCGCCAAACCGTTTAGGGTCCAAAAATTAACGCTTAATTCTGATGGCACGGTGGCCATATCATTAGTTGAACACCACAACAGTATTTATCCTTGGTCCGTAAAAACGGAAGCGGATAATATCCCGGACACTAATTTACCGGACCCGTTTTTGGTTGGCGCGCCAGGAATGCCGACGGTCAGTGAATCGTTATACATTACAAAAAACGGTGCCGGTGTAAAAGCGAAAGTCGAATTAAATTGGACCGCCGCAAATGACGCATTTGTAAATCAATACGAAATCCAATACAAAGAAGAGGGCGGCACTAAATATTTGCATGGTGGCACGGTTTCAGATACCGATGTGGAAATATTAGACATTGCACCCAAAAAATACTATTTCAGAATAAGGGCAATTAACGCCCTGGGCGCTTCCAGTGATTGGGTGCAAACGGCACTAATCGAAATATTTGGCCTGGCAGCAAAGCCTAATGCGTTAACCAATTTTTCAGCCCAAAACGTATCTAGTTTAACCATTTTAACCTGGGACCAATCAACCGACATTGATGTGAGAATCGGCGGGTATATTGAAGTTCGCCATTCGTCCTTAACATCAAATGCCGGGTGGTCCAATTCAGTGTCGGTGGGTAATTCAATACTCAATGGCACGGCAACAGTGGCCGTTTTACCCTTCCAGGCGGGAACGTATATTGTCCGGGCCACCGATTCAAGCGGTATTCAATCAGATATTACGTCGGTTACTACTCTGGGCGATACCGTCCAGGCGTTCAGTTCTGTTGGTATTGTCCAGGCGCAACCAAACTTCCCTGGCTCTTTTGACGATGTTATTAAACTGGGCAGCATTATCAAACTTGAGGGTCAAAATAACATTGATTCCTGGGCAGATATTGACAGCGTGGTTTTGTTTGACATTGGCGACGCCGGTATTGATTTAAATGGGACCTACACATTTTCGTCGGGCATTGATGCCGGCGCAGTTAAACGCCAGCAATTAAAACGCCACATAAAATCAATTGTTACCCAACCGCTGGATTTAGTGGATAGCCGGTCAGTCAGCATTGACAGTTGGGCCGATTGGGATGGCACAAATACCGCCAACGGCGATTGCAAAGTTTATGTTCGTCACACAGTCGACGACCCGGCATCAAACCCCACCTGGTCGGCCTGGGAATTACTCAACGTCAATGAGTACAACAAACGCGCCTTTGAATTTAAAGCAGTTCTGAGTGTTAACGACTCAGCTTACAACATCGAAATATCCGAATTATCAGTTACAGCCCAGGAGATCGCATAATGTCTAATGCAGATTATGTTTTAGCAAACCAAAGCGGCGCGGCTTTTCGCGCTGAATTAAACACCATTTTGGGTGCCATATCGAGCAACAACAGTTCATCATCTGAGCCAAGCGACAAGTTTGCCCACATGTGGTGGGTTGATACAACGGCCAATTTGCTTAAACAACGTAATGCAGCAAACAATGCCTGGATAACGATTGGCAGTTTAGCAGCGGATAACCTGGGTCATGCAGCGTTGGCATCCGCTCAAACATTTACAGCCGGGCAGCGGGGCGAAATAACGGCTTTGACCGATGCAAGCAGCATTGCGACAAACCTGGCATTGTCCAATAATTTTTCAGTCACCCTGGCCGGAAATCGCACCCTGGCAAACCCGACAAATATAGTCGCCGGGCAAAGTGGCTCGTTTTTTATTACCCAGGATGGCACAGGTTCACGAACATTAGCCTATGGAACAAACTTTAAATTTGCTGGCGGCACCGCCCCGGTATTATCTACAGCGGCATCCTCAGTTGATCGCGTCGATTACGTCGTGGCAAGCTCAACAATTATTCACGCAGTCGCAAGCCTGGACGTAAAATAATGAGTGTCTTAAACGAGAATACAATCATTGGGGCCAGTGGTGCTGGCACAAGTGATTATGAGATTGAGCAGAGTCTTAGGTTCAATGAATCTGACATTACGTATCTTAGTCGCACATTTCCGTCAGCAGGTAATTTAAGAACGTGGACTTTTAGTTGTTGGCTTAAACGTGGAACGATAGGACAAAACAGTTTTATATTTAGTT
>Ga0206130_10005605_pt1 | contig 14783 bp, 9 predicted proteins | sample Helgoland_Spring_9_FD_148637 | JGI IMG/M metagenome (GOLD analysis project Ga0206130, IMG submission 148637) | Pelagic subsurface seawater microbial communities from Kabeltonne, Helgoland, North Sea - Helgoland_Spring_Bloom_20160512_1 | ecosystem: Environmental > Aquatic > Marine > Epipelagic ... | reverse complement strand
TCAACCAATTGTTGTTGTGTCACCGTACTCAGTACCTCGACAGATGTATACAAAAAACCATTGTTTTGATATGAACTTTGCAACTCACGTTTCGCAGTTTCCAGTCGCTGTGGTTGATACACCCCTGCCAACTCTCCTACAACTGATTCATTGACACTGTCAATTCCCCCTACAACTTGAACCAAACCAATATGGTATTGTTCCCCTTGATCAATATTGAGAGTGAGACGATGTAAAACCACTTCTTTTTGGAGAGTACTTTGATCCAATGTTTCAATCGAAACATCCAAATACCCTGCGGCAACAAAAGCTTCTTTTAATGCAACCGTCCCACTCTCCCAAAGTCTCTTGTTGTAAATACCATTAAACACGACCCCAGGACTTAATTGAGATCGTTCATACAAGAGTGTCGACAGCAGTTCTGGAGAAGAAAAATCCGTATCGTTTGGCAACACAATATCAGAAATCTGATGTCTAGGCCCCAACGCAACATCAATCAACACCGTATATTCAGATACAGATTCTTGTAACTGAAGATCAACAGCAGCATCCCAATACCCTTCTAACTCCAACCATTGAAGTAGTGATTCCGTCATTCGTGGAATATCGCCTTCAGAAAGAAGTGTCCCACTGTACAGATCCATTCGTTCAAGCAGCACTCTAGAATCTGTAAAATTTGACCTAAATCTACGATCTCCTTCAAAATTTCGAAGTGCGACCTCAACACGTTTTTGGGGTTCAATCAAAATATGCAACTCTTGAAGGTTTTCTGGCGTTGACTGTAAGACGATGCGAACCTTTGAATCCAACCATCCTGAACGTCTCAACAATTCATGAACATCCAACTTAAACTCATTCAACTCCCGAACTTTAACCAACTCTCCAGACTTTAAATGATATTTGTTCAGCAATCTACGATATTTCCAATTGAGTTGCTTTGGTAAATTGGCAACAGATATTGTGTCGTATCGATTGTCAATCAACTGAAGAAGTTGAACGTTGAGTTGAATCTCTTGATTGGAAACATTTGTGTATTCGATATCCAATTGCACATCTACGTACCCAAGTGCCTCAAGTCTTGAAACCAAGTATTGATTCAACTTCCACAATTCAACATTTGGATAAAATACCTGCCCAAGAGAATACGGTAATAATTTCCGTAGCACTCTTTCAAGTCGGCGCGACGGTGCCTGAACACCCACCTCTACCAAGCGTGGAGCGACTTCGATGCGATACTGCACGTGTAAAAATGGAGAATCATCAATGGAATCATTCAACAAATCAACCGAAATAGAGGCAAACTCTCCCATCGTATACAACGTACTTAAATCAGCGCGAGTGTTGGATGTTAGAAATGGATTTCCGACCTGCACCAACAATAGATTTTGTAGATCTCCATCTGGCACATACCCATCAGAGTTCACAATTGAAACGGCACCAACATCTAAGCCATCATACCAATCTCCTGCTTCAGCAAACGAGACCCCCAACACCAACAATGTACTTACTCCAATTCCCACTGTACCTCAAACTCTGCGCCTACGGCTCCATTTCCATTGATACTACGTCCTTGCTGTTGACTTGCCCAATACAAACGGGTGTACAGTCGCTCACTCAAGCGTTGCTCCCAGCTCACAAAAACGTCTGTTGTGTCTGTAATGTTCTGTTCCAATCTAAGGGTTCCATCTCCTATATCCTTTTCAGCCAATAGACGCAGTGCAGAGGACACATATGCTGAATTTCTATCGGTTGGTCCAGAGACTATATCAACGCGATCAAGTCGCAGTACTTCACTTTGAAAAATACCATTTCCAACCTCGACAAAGCGTTGAGAACTTCCAAACTTTGACACGACCAAATCAGAGCCTTCGATGGCCAAAGCTGCTCCAAGTCCACCTTCCGTTTCCAACTCTCGCCTTGTCATTCCAAAAAGCAGCAATGCATTAATATCAGCCTGAGGAAGGGAGGGCGTAGACGTCGTATGCGTCTGCCAATCACTATATAAACCTGTAATGTAGTATTTGATGTCTACTTCACGCTCAGGGGTGATGACAGACGTTTCCAACGCTATGTCAAGCAATGGATCAAATGTCAGAGGATCATCATATCGAAGACTACCTCTCAACACATTAAAATCTCGCTCCTTGAACAACACACGTCCATTCTCGGTAAGATCAATACGCCCAGTCATACCAGGTGTTGCCATATCCCCAACAAACTTCAAATCTGCAGAGGCCGTCATGTCGGCAAGATTGTTTCTCATACGGATTGTTTTATTGGCCGTAAAATCGATATCATATTCGAAATAAGGTTCTGCACCTTCTTCAGCACTACCTGTGATTGCAGCCGGAGCAAATGTGATCAATGCGCCTTCCCAACCAATACGATCCACAAATGTCATCTCGTCCACTTCAACAGCCCCAGTGATCAACGGTAATTCTGATGCACCCGTTACCCTAAATGAGCCTGTTCCCAATACTGGGGGCAACCAATCAAGAAGTTGTATCCGACTTTGCATCATGTCAACGGTCAAATCATAGGTATCGGGAAGAAAATCCTTGGTCAATACGGTACCACCCAGACGAACTGCCCCACCTCCAACGATACTCTCCCATTCCAAGAGTTCTAGTGTTTGATTTTCCATATTCAGAGTAGCCTGAATAGATTCAATAGGATGTGGAAACCAACTTCCCTGTAAAAAACCATTTTGGATATTCAATTGTACATCCACTCCAGCCTCAGTCCAAACTCCGTTCACCTTGCCCAATCCAGATGAACGCTCTGTACCCTCTAAGACCATCTCCACAACAGCCATATCCATAGTTCCATCAGCCTTGACAGAATGTTGATGACCATTCCGCTCAGCTGAAATATCCAGATTTGTTTTTCCAGATCCAACAATGGTAATGGGGTCCATATTTGCGAATACACCATCCCATCGAATAGATGTTGGTTCTTCTAGTTGTAACCATCGATCTGTCCAACCCAGTTCCACTTTTGTCACTTCAATATCGCCACCCAATTCTCCATTACGCTGCCAAACTTGACCTTCTGTTGACACGATACCAGAGACTCGGTCATCTCCAAAGGACATCGTATACAATGACTGAATTGGGAAATCAACAACATCCACATCAAAAGCAAAATCATCGGTCAAGGAAAACCCTGTCAATCCTTGAACCTCTATACCATCAGCAACTGTCCCTTGAACAATCAGGCCCTCTGGTTGTGGGTGTAGCAAAATATTAGCCGATCCCAAAGATTGTGTACCATGCCAAAAGTCTCGAATCCGCAACGTTCCACTTGGAATGAAGGTCTCACCTCGAATGGTACCAAAGAAATCAATTTTACCACGAACTGGATATTTCCCATCCAAAATCCAAGTCAAATATTCAACTGGTACGCCACCAACCAGTACTTCAAAATTGTTTTGACCTTTTGAACGGGTTCCACGCATCCACGCAGAGCCCAATCCATCATTGCGTTCAACAGAAAATTCTTCGATTGTTAAATTATCTTTATCTTGAGACAACCTAAATCGACCGGTATCAAAGGGCTCTCCCCACATTTCAACATTCGACAGACCCAAATCAGCAGCAATCTTTAAATTGGATGAATACCCCCGAACCGAGATAGTACCGGTGGTATCAGCATCAACATCCAACGGTTCAAAGAAAATAGACATTAAATTATTGGCTCGCGCTGATTGAGTGACAAACTCTCCATCTATCCACAGTTCTTTGGCAAATCGAACATCCATATTCCCCTGCAGATGTGACTCCCCCTTTTGTGCATCATGAATCGTTACTTCAAGTTCTTTTAATGTATCTCCATCAATTTCGATATTTACAGTATCTGCATAAGACATTCCCATCATTCCAAAATCATAAATCGTATATTGACTTTCAAGACTCAGACGTTTCATGGGACCACGAACAACACCACCACCGTGTGCAACACCTGTAAATCGGCTCCCACCCACAGGCCTTAATACACGTAAGTCCAAAGGAGAAAACTCAAAGTGGATCTCTGTTTCGTTTGGTGCTTTAAATCCAAACACACCATCAATCTTTCCAAGACCAGTTTGACCCGCCTCTGATTTCATTACCACACTAGAAAGTTGATACGACAAGTGCGTTTTTGTCAGTTGTAATGTTCCGGACATATTGAGTTCAGAAAGTTCGAGTGTTGTTTTTTTGACTCGGACATTGCCTGAGGAGTTTCGAAAATCATGTCCCAAGATATCAATCGTTCCACTCAAAGACAATGGTTGTAAATCGCCTTCCAAAACAACGGTTGAATCAGATTTCATTTCTACCCATGGAGCCGGTGATAAATCCAAATCTCGACCCACACCCCAAAGATTTTGCCCCACTCCCTCAATGTTTAACTGAACTCTATTTTTGGTAGGATGTATGACTCCATTAATATGACTGTGACCATCACCCCATCCAACATCCATCTCTTCTATAAATAGGGTATTGTCCTCCCACAAAAGATTGCCGCTCAAAGAGTCCATTGAATAGTGAAACAATCTTGTACTGGCCTGGCGAGTCATAGAAAATGCATCTGCCTCCAAATGGACACCAACCTTGAAGGAGGATCCAGATCCAGTCGGACCCAAGTGATATCGTACAAGCCCATCTCCAGTCCACTTTGGATGATCAACAGCAAATGTCAAATCCAACACGCCTTCAAGACTCCCAAAGATTTGGGCATTATCAACACCAAACTCTCCATATAGATTACCCATTGAAGATTCTAGGTTGATATCGGATAAACGGATACCACCATTTGCAATCTGAATATCATTCCATTGAAACGGAGAAAATAAAATCGTCTGAGTATCTGTTTCCAACTTAAATGTTTCTTCTGCCCAAATATGCGCGGTGCCATTTTTATGGGTTAGATTCAAATTTGGAAGGACAAAATCTTGAGACCCATTTTGGATATGAACATATGCGGAGCGAATTTGTATACGAGGTAAATCTGGAATCTGCAGTTGACTTTCAACAGAGGAATTCTCTTCAGGAAGGTTTTCCATCGAGAAAAATATTTCAGGTGTATCAACAATTATCGAACGAATAAACTGACCATCAAATGGTAACTTCCCACCAACAAACATACTTGAAATATTAGCCACGGGACCATGTTCGTCCTCAATAGTAACGGCATCTAATTGAATCCCCAAAAGCATTGGACGAATAATACAGTTGTCCACCGTAACGGTATAAGGGGTCATTTCATTGATGGTTACCAGTGCTATATCTTTGATAGCATTGGAGACCATCGGTAGCCGAAGTAATAAAGGACTAGAAACAAGAAGCAAGCCACTGACGATTAGTCTACGCTTCCAAACAGATCTTGACGATGACGTAGTATGTTCTGTCATAGTCATGGTAAAACAATCGACTGTGGACTTTTAGTCCAACAAATCCAATGCCTCTCGCCAGAGTGCAATTTCTTCCACCCTATATGTCGAATCCAAATCAGCAATCTCATCAAGAGTCCTTTTTGTATTTCGAACGCGTTGTTGTAAAGAATAGATTCTTCCTACTTCCCATAATGCTGATAAATAGGATGGATCAGATGATCGAACTCTGTCCATAGCATCTTGTAAATCGTCCAGTGCGACTCTGTACTGTTCTTTTGCAATCCGAATGCGTGTTAACACAATTACGGCATTCAAAGAATCCATTGCCAACAATGCAGATTCCGCTTCTTTCGAATATCCAATCTTAAGATATTGATTGACCAGTCGGAACTCAGGCCTCATTAACAAATCGGAGGAAGTCTGAATACTGGAATCGGGACTGCCTGATGGTGAAGCAAATGAAGTTTCGGATGGATATGAAGTTGACGGAGTAGACAGAGCTGCAAATGGGTCCGAAGCCAAACTCGCAAAAGGATCCATTGCATCGGATGTGGTTTTACCAAATCCAGGAGTTGGGGAGGTAGGATTTGTCGATGTGTGAAGCCCCCACGTTCCCAACTTTTCTAAAGCGGACATATTACTGGGATCAATTTCTAAAATTTGATTGAGCATATCGAGGGCAGACTCTACTTGACCACTTGCAAACAGCCCTTCAGCACTCAACATCAATGCGTCTACGTTTGAAACAGGTGATTCAGGTTCAGAGAGTATGGGTTGAACATCTGATTCCAAATCGCTGTCGGATTCTTCTGAGACATCTTCCAGTGAATCCAAATCCTCTAAGTCATCGTCCAACAAATCGTCGTCGATCAACTCTTCTGAATCTTCTTCTATCAATCCCAAACCCACCAAACGTAGTTGAACGTCATTCATGATGTCCGAGTTCGGAGAGTTGTGAGATTGAAGTATTTCAATAGCCTCATCCACCTGACCATTGAGAACCAATGTTTCAACCAACAAAGCAAATATGGATGGACGCTTTTCCAAACCTTCTGCACCACGGATACACTCTAATGCATCTTCAAACCGCTTAAAGTCCATAAACAGTCGAGTTTTTATCACAAATCGTTTCTCAACCTTGGCATTGGAGATCGCCCAAGGCTGTAAATGAAGACGCAGTTGTTGAGCAGCTGCTTCACGTTGTATTTCCGAGTGGCTATCCGGTAACTCCTCATCAGAGGCACCACATGCAATCGCCTCGTCAAAAGCCATTGATTGTTTGATGACATCATCATATCGTTTACCAGCTTCTAACCAAAGTTGTTTTGCTTTGGCATCATGTCCTACCATTTGCAAACCGGTGGCCAACAATGCCAATACTTTCGGCTCGGTTGGGAAGTCCTTATAGACCTGTTGAAGATGCTCTAACGCCTTTCTGGGTTCTTTGGATTCGAATCTGGACTGTGCCGCTTCTAAACGAGTTTCCCAATGTTCACGATTCTTCAGTGCGCGCTCAATAGAACGTGCCGATTCTTTAACTTGACCAAGTTTTCTATTCAGTTCACCAAATTCTTTCCAAGCATCACTGGCTTTATCAGACCAACTGGCAGACTCTAACAACTCAGCATACGTTCTCCGCTCGGCAAGTTCACCTGGAGACATCTCAACAATTCGAAACTGAATCTCTTGAGCGATCTCAGGTTTTTGACGTTGTGTCATTTCAACGGCTTTTTTGAGGTGAATCAAAGCATCTGACTCAAAATTACTTTCAATCATGCAATGTGAAATCTCTAAGTGCATTTCGTAATCTTTGGGACGCATTTTGATCAATTCTCGATATATCGGAATCGCCATTCGAAACTGTTTTTCTTTGACATCCGTTTCAGCGATCGTCAACATCAACTGTTCAGCTTCCCTCTTGTTTCCAAGCCTCATAGAGAGGTCGGCAACTGTTTTTCTCAATCGACGACTTTTAGAATCTTTACGAAGAAGGGTCTTGTAACTTTTCAACGCCTCTTCGACTTTACCTTGAAGGAGAAACTGATTCGCACGTTGTTCTTCTTGTTGTGCATCAAAACTCATACAAACCTCACCGAATATGTTGTGTGGAAATATAACGGATCAGAGCATTCAGCCCCAATAAATAACTGTCCTTACCAAAACCTACGATTGTACCAACTGCAATGTCAGATAAAAACGAATGATGTCGAAAGGATTCTCTGGCATAAACATTACTCATGTGCACTTCAACAAATGGAAGGGACACTGCCAATAAAGCATCTCTAATCGCAACAGAAGTGTGTGTGTAGGCCGCAGGATTAATGAGTATCCCATCTATTCTGTCAGTTGCCTCTGAATCCATCATTAAATTGTTTGACTTGGGAGTCATGATTTGTGAATTCTCTGGGTTCAACATCCCATGAAAAGCCTTTTGAATGGCATCCACTATCTCCCCTTCAATATTACTTTGAAAAGTAGACACCCTACAACCGCTTTCATCCCCAATCTCAGACAGGGATAGGTTTAGTGACTCTAAGGTCTCTGAACCATAATGTGCATGCTCTCGCACTCCCAACATGTTTAAATTGGGACCATGAATGACCAAAATATGCATCGAATGGTTTAGTTTCCACCGGCAGTAATCATAAAGGTTTGAGAATCCCAACCAATACTTGCCAAAATACTTACATCTTGGATGGCACCTTCGCCACCTGTACCGACTGGCATGACATCAATCAACATGTACGCACGAACCAATCCGCGATTGTCTGTTTCTGCAACCATATGCGTTGGGGCAAACCAATAAAAGCCATCTGCAGTGTCATACTCGTAGGCATCTGCATACGTTCCAGCAAATTGATAAAAGGTTTGTGAGTCAGTATCCCAATACCATGCACACCAGTCTTCATTCATCGCATAATTTCCACTCGCATCCGTACAGGCGGCTTTAACATCTTCTTGTGACGTAATCCCACCTGGTAAAGATGGATACGACACGACTTCAACTGCTTGCTGTGGAATGATATATACGCCACCATAACTTGAGGTAATCTCTACACGCGTATTTGGTAACGGCATGATTTCCCCTGTTTGTTGGTTGTTTCGAAACACACCAATATCAAATGGAACCAATAAACCTGCCAAGTCCAGATCGTTGTTTTCTGTAGACCATGCAATCTGAAGATCTTGTGGGACATTGACTTCTGCATCAAATGGTGCATCTTCCATGTGGGCGACACATCCTGAAGATAGTGTGGCACAAAGAGAAAAAACTGTACAAGCCAACGGTGCAATTCGTATAATGTTCATGGTATTACCTCATCAAAGGGTGTCGGAGTTGGAGTATTGAATCAAAAACTCTGTGGCAAACGACGCCAAACGCAGAATTTCTTCTCGATTCAAAGCACGCATGTGTACAAGACCGAAATCTTGAACCACGACCAATTGCAATTTATCACATTGCATCTTTTTATCGAAGGAAATTGCGTCAAACATTGTCATTCTTGAAACATTATCGTCTATTTCTATTGACATGTCAATATATTTTAAAGATTTCTTCAGTGCATTTACGACTTCCGGACTGGTCCAACCTTGAGATCTGGTCCATTCACTTTCAATCACCATTCCAAGCAATACGGCTTGCCCATGAAGAATACCATTGTAGTTCAAACATTTCTCAATCGCATGCCCAACACTGTGACCAAAATTCAACCATGCACGCTTTCCCGCTTCAAACTCATCCGCCTGAACTATCGTTCCTTTGATAGAACACATCAATGAAATAAGTTCTGCAACATCATCCTGTTCATACCACTGGTTCCAGTCACTGCCATCTAACGTTTTCTGGATTCTTTGAACTGTCTCCATTGATGACAGTACACCGTGCTTGATCATTTCTCCAAGGCCAGCCTTGATTTCATTTACAGCTAGTGTTTTCAAAAACTGTGGTGATGAACAAACCATATTTGGAGGATAAAAACTACCCACACGATTCTTTCCATTTGGAAGATTGACACCTGTTTTACCACCTACAGATGAGTCGACCATTGCTAATAATGTCGTTGGTATTTGAATCCAATCAACTCCCCTGAGAAATATGGAAGCCAAAAATCCTGTCATATCTCCAACGACACCACCACCAAGGGCAAGAAATATTGTTTGTCTGTCTAAAGTGAATTGATCCAACTCATTGAGTGCTTCCTGAATACTGTGAAGATTCTTAAACTGTTCGCCATCTGGAAATAAATATGGGGAGACTAAGAATGAAGAGTCAAATCTTTCGTCAAACAGATCACCATATAAACCCCATATCAACGGATTTGAAAAGATGACTATAGAGGATGGCTTATGCCCATCTAGAAACTTAATAATATTTTCGATAGCCATAGTACAGTCAGGCCATAACTCAACATTGTAGTAGCCTCTTGAAGAGTTTATCTGAATGGTCGAGTCCGATTGATGAACACTATTTGACATCATGATTCCCTTGAATCAGCTGGTTCAATTCTTGAACACAAACACTGACACTTTTGTTCTCAACACAAAATTGAACCCCACACCGATACCCTTCTTCTCGTTCAACAAAAAGATGCTCTGCTGTATGTCTCAAGGGACGTTTCGAGTTCACAATTCGCTCCTTGATGAAATCCCATTTGGCGTGCAGAACAACCAATCTATGATGCTCTTTAATATGACGCCCAAGCCCCTTGTTGTGTAAAGTACCACCACCAAGAGCAACAATACTGGCTTCTGGAAGAGTCGACATCCAATCCAGAACACACAGATGCTCCATCTTACGAAAGAGTTCTTCTTGTCCCTGTTCAATCAATTCTGATATTGAAAAACCAAGTTCTTTCATACAAAGTGAATTCACAACAACGTCTAAATCATGAAAAGGCCAACCCAAATGGTCAGCCAAATCACGTCCAATCGTCGTTTTCCCTGTGGCCATAAAGCCACCGATTGCAAATGCCATCAAACGTTTCCCTTAGTCTTGAGAACTCACAGTTCTCGTAACGATGTGTGGTGTAATAAACACCATCATTTCATCGCGGGTTACACTATCTGCTGAATTCTGAAACAGCTTACCCAATACAGGAATCTTATGGAATCCTGGTACACGATCTTTAGAATACGTAGTACTCGTAGAAAACACACCTCCAATAACGGTTGTATCTCCATTGGATACCAGTACATTTGTTTGGGCTTCTTTAATCTGAATCGCAGGTTGTCCCTGTACCAAGTTTGAGAAGTCTGGACGATTGTTCGATATATTCAAGTCCAAAAACACTTGATTGTCAGATGTAATATGGGGTGTCACAAACATTTCCAGGGCAGCCTCAATAAACTGAACCTGAGTACCACCTGAAGATGTTGATAAGTATGGGATTCTAGCACCTTGAGAGATTCTAGCTTGCTGGTTGTCCAACGTTGTGATTCTAGGCTCCGAAACCACCTTACCATATCCATCAGACTCCATTGCAGAAAGACGTGCATCCAAATCAATCAAACCTGGAATCGACCCAAGAGAAAACGCAATCCCTGACGTGGATGCTTCTGCTCCCATATCTACAAGTAAGTTGTCTGCACCGGCTGAATAAAACTGCTCTTCACCCGCACGTGATAAACCACCACTCAGTCCGACACTGTTTGGGAAGAGCAAACCAGTCGAATAGCCCGTAGAGGCATTTGCTTGTAACTCAGCACCCCATTGAATCCCCATCATTTGAGTAAAGTTTGAGGACGCTTCAACAACTCTAGCCTCAATTAACACTTGAGGGGTTTCTTTATCCAAGTGCCGTACCAACTCTCGAATTTGCGCCAACCGTTTTTCAGTCTCTTTAATGATCAACTGATTTCCACGAGTATCGACTTGTAACGTTCCACGAGAAGACAACAATTCTGTTACCTGTGCCTGCAACTCACTTGCTTGAGCATAATTCAACGGAAGAACCAATAGTTGAAGTTCCGTCAATTCTTCTTGAGCTCGCTTTGCTTCGACAGCAGACTGTTGTTCCGATTTAATCGTTTCAATAGGTGCAACACGAATGATGTTTCCAAACTTTTGGGAGCCCAATCCTTTTGCCTGCAAGACAGCGGCCAAAGCTTGATCCCATGGTACATTTTGTAAACGCACAGTCACACGACCAGAGACATCATCACCCGTCACAATGTTGAGATTGGACACGTGAGAAATCAATCGAAAGATTGAATGAATGTCTGCATTCACAAAGTCTAACGAAATACGCTTACCAGTATATTTTTGGTTTGAAGAGGAACCCGTATCATACATAAATCCAGAAGACATTCCCAACATTGCAGCAGGATCATTTGCACCACCGCCAGTACCAAAACTCGCCTGAGGATCAGAAGTGTTTCCAGATTCTCCAATCAAAATCTCTTTCTGATAGGCATTGCTTAATCCAGTGTCTGGTGTTCCTGGAGCAACAGAAGCTTCTGCTTGATAAGAATTCATTTGTTCTTGACGCATTGAAGCAGGAATCGGAACTGAAACTATCAAATACCCATTCTGTGCCTTACTGACACTGTATTCTGCATCAGAGGATAATGAGACAGAGATACGAGCACCATTTGATGTTCGGTACGCTCTTACCATTTGTACGGGTGAGTAAAAATGCTTGGTGTCCAAAATACGACTCAAAGACTTCGGCAAAGAGGCATCGTCAATATCAATCATAAGACTGTCTGGACGTGGTCGACTAACGTCGTACCCTTGGATATCTTTGATTCCAATAATAATGCGACTTTCAGTGTCCAGTTGCTCGAAGTCCAAAGACGTAAGCGCTGCACCACCAGGTAGTTGCTCCGGACCAGACAATTTAGAGGCAGGAACAAATGTACCTTCTGCTTCAATCGCGTCTTCTAGATCCGATGCAAAATCATCACTTGCCAATGCATCCATCAAAGGGTCCACGCTAGAGTCAGTATCCTCTGTTGAATCTTCCGATACCAGAACTTTATCCGATTCTGCAGATAGAGCATCCGCTAACGGATCCACTGAACCAGAATCAATTTCACCAGATAACGCATCTGCTAAAAGATCTTCTCCAGCGGCATTGGAACTGAGTTCAACAGAAATCGTATCTCCAACCGTTCGCAGAGAATGCTCAACTGGTGAACTGACTAAAATCTCTACACGTACGATCTTGCCATTCTCATCATTGAATTGAGTAACCTGGACATCAGAAACATTCTTTCCGGATACGATTGACTGGTCTTTCCATCCGTCAGCCATCTCAGCATCCATGATGTCAATTGCAATCCGACTAGGTCCATCTAGTAAAAATGAACTGACAGCTGACCCCTCCGCAGAACTACCCAAATGAATAGACACTGCATCTCCTTGTACGGCGACACTCTCTACAACGATGGCTTGCCCTTGAGCAAAAGCAGGTTGAGCCATTACTGCGCCAACAACCCCAACTCCAAGTCCAACAACTGCTGATAATCTACGATTTTTCATCGGTCTCTCCATTTCAACTTTCTCTCAAACTGTTTAAACTTCACATTCCAGTGTTATCTGGACGCAACTCTTGGCGTTTAACCACCAATTGACCATCTACGGTCTGTAATTCTTCGGTAACAATGATGAGCCCATCTTCTATCGACTCAACCTTACCCCATTTGGTACCCATATAGGTTCCAACTTCAACCACATGCCCGATCCCTTCAGGATCTTCTACAAGTGCTCTTGGCCTATCAATTCCCCATATAATCCCAGTAAGATTGTACTGTCCCACTTCATACTTTTGCAATGGGGTTCTAGGGATATTATCCAACAAACTATCTTCTGATGCAGTCGCAAGAAAAGACTGAAATGGATCGCGTTTGTTATTTGGATTGTATGTGTACTGAATCTCTTCTTCTTCTTCAGTTACCGCATCTTCTTTTTTGGCTTGTTCAACAACGGCAATAGCATCTGCCTGTTCCGCTCGAATGTTAGCATCTCCAAACATATCCGTTAAACCGTCTAGATCACACGCCAACAATGACAATAAAAGGAAACTATTCATCATCGCCTCCCCTTCTTGCTTTTCTTACTACGTTGTGTGCGTTCGTCGTCACTCAGAAAACGAAATGTAATGGCTTTTCCTTCAACCAACAGTTTTGCACGTCCTGCATCCTCAGTAGTAATCGACATGTCAATATTCTTAACATGTACAATACGATCCATGTCTGACAGCTTATCAAAGAAAATTGCGACGTCATGGAACGAACCTTCAACAGCCAATGAGATTGGCACTTCAGCCACAAACTCATTCCCAGAATCATAGTTTTCAGGTAACGGATTGAATTTCGAAATCTCCAGTCCCACTTTCCGACCACGTTCTGAAATATTTGCGATCAATGCTGGAATCTCTTTTCCGGCTGGGAGGGCCTTTTTCGCATCGTTGAGTTGCAATTGCAACTTCGTAGATTCTGTCTTGAGATCATTTAAGGAACCCACCTGACGCTGAACCAAGTCCAAATCACTTTGCAAAGTATTGATCTGATTTTGATAGCCGCCATAACTTTGCCAAGATGGCCAAAGGAACAGAAGAGCAAACAGCACAAATACTGTAAAGTAAGAACCAATATACGCAGCCTGACGTTGAGCCTTTGTCATCTTTGACAGACGTTCAATGATTGGGTCAAGATTCATCGCTTACCCCCTTTCTTTTCTTCTTTCTTTTCAGCCAAACCTGGTACAACGAAGTCTGTTGTAATAGAGAACTCTTTCAACTTAATTCCGTCTTGTTCAACTTGCTCAATTGTATGCAATACGATCATGTCAAAGAAATCTGACTGTTCAATATTTCTCATAAATGTAGAGATATCTGGTGATGAAGCAGCCACACCTGTCAATTTCACTTTACCACCCGTCTCAGACAAGGAAGTCAGTTGCAGTTTGTCTGGACAATTGATTGCCAATTCGTCTAGCAATCGGACAGGTCCGACTTTCTTTAGCTTCAAATCTTCAATGGCATTCAACTTCTCTTGAAGCAACTTCTTTTCTTTTTCAAGTGTCTTTACCTGATTAACAGTCTTTTTGTTCTCTTCAATCTTCGATTGTAGAGTGTTGTTAACGCTACGAACCTTGTCGACTTGCATGCCAAAACCGATGTGTATTGCAGCACAAACGAGCACAACCGCCAAAAGAACAACTCCAACACTTTGAAGTTCAGCTAAGATGGCTTGCTGACGTCTTGAGTAACGCTTTGGAAAGAGGTTTACGCCAATCTCATCACCATCGACCATTCCGTCAGATGCTCTAACACCCAACCCAACTGCAATCGCAAACTGTGGAGCCATATCATCAAGAACGTCTGTCGTAACATCCGGGCCATCAATCATGATGTTGCGAAATGGATCTACCTCTTCAACTGAGATTCGTGTCTGATTGTACAAT
>Ga0206130_10005601_pt1 | contig 14788 bp, 16 predicted proteins | sample Helgoland_Spring_9_FD_148637 | JGI IMG/M metagenome (GOLD analysis project Ga0206130, IMG submission 148637) | Pelagic subsurface seawater microbial communities from Kabeltonne, Helgoland, North Sea - Helgoland_Spring_Bloom_20160512_1 | ecosystem: Environmental > Aquatic > Marine > Epipelagic ... | reverse complement strand
TTAACGATTGATTGACGCCAACCATAAAAAAGAACCGATATTTCTCTTCGAAGCGATGTCGGTTCTTTTCGTTTTATGGGATCTCTAGATCTGTATAAAACACCTTTTCTATGTTGGAATCCCTGCGATACACTCAATTTCAATTCGTGCATTTTTTGGCAATGCAGAGACAGCTACACATGCACGTGCAGGTTTTGTATCGGAAAAGAACTCTTCGTAGACGGAGTTAATAAGAGCAAAGTCGGCCATATCGACTAAGGATACGTTCACTTTCAGTACGTGACTCCAATCTGTACCTGCAGATTCCAGAACAGCCTGTAAGTTTATCAATGCTTGCCGACATTGAACATCAACACCTGCCTCAAGCAAAGATCCGTCTCCAGAAGGCAACAGGGCAATCTGTCCCGAACAAAACAGAAGGTCCCCCCACTGCACAGCTTGAGAATACGGCCCAATAGCTGCAGGCGCATTGTTGGTTTGAAGAATCGTTTTCATGAGAAACCCCTGTTTCAATTGTAATTGACAAATGTTATCAGATCAATTAACAACACTGTATTGGTGTGACCACCAATGTATGTGGGTTTGGGCGCTTGGCGCAGCGGTTAGCGCAGGGGACTCATAATCCTTTGGTCCTAGGTTCAAATCCTAGAGCGCCTACCCACTTCATACTCATCTTCTCCAGAATACAACATCACTTGTTTATAAAGAGTGTCGTTCTTTGAAGAATATACATCATCTATCTGAAAAATAGCACATGATTGTATCGGTCATTCAAACCAATCGATGTAAGAGACCCAATGAAGTTCACAGGTTGAAACAGTTTCTACAGTTAAGACTGTATGTTGAGACCTATATCCTACGCTAGCACTTGGATAGAAGCCAATGTTTGTAATTGCTTGTGTATCCCCATACCCCACCCAACAACATACTCATTGGGAATGTGAAACCCAATCCAATCAGGTTCCCAACTTGGAACATCAACATCTTCATTGCGTTTACTCAGTACGATCAATGTTCTGACGGGAATGTCCAGATTGTCTCTACAAAATGAGAACAACCTCTGTATCTGTTCAGCGGTACTCGATACATCTTGAATGAGAATACACGACTCTAACCATTGATTGGCGTTGTTCACAATCCATTGAGCACGAGGAACGTCTTCTGCATCTAAAACAACAACATCTACTGATTGTCGACGGACAACTGCCGCAAAATGTTCTGTCAACAATCTAGAACTATCTGTAACAGAAACCAATGTGACTCCAGCTTGAACACTGGGAAATGAATCAAAAACCTGATCCGCTAGCGTCTCTAGTCGCTGTTGAATGGTTTGGGCATCAATGAATGGTTTTGTAGTGAATTGCACGAGCTGTTCCGATTGTATGAAAACCTATATTCGATTTATACATCGTAAAACGTGAACCTTAAGTGACATTGAATCTGGATGAGTAGGAAGAGTACAACACTAGAGAAGTAGACCTCTTTTACTGAATGACGTTCAATGACGTTCAATCTATCTGCGTCACCCGTTGAATAACCTCTAGAACCTCAGCACCCCACATATCCAACTGCCACCGCCGTAATACCGGCAAGGATTCTAACTCTTCCATGCTTTTTGGAAGGGCAAAGGCCAAGTCTTTAATTTGGTTGTTCGTAGGCAATAAGAAATCATGCCGACCATCTTCTTTTTGAGTACTACGCCACTCTCTAATTTGATTTACCACTTCATTTAACCATCGAGTCTTGGAGGGACGTTTTTCTCCCCTTGGAACACGTGGCAAGGGACGTTCGTCAGCCAAGCCCTTTTCTATCAACGTCAAAAACTCCGTACACTTTCTAGAGGCAACACCTCTATACTTGTTTGGAACACCGTCCAGTAAAGAAGATCTGTCTGTTGGTAAGTTCTTTGCCACTGACCACAGTACTGCATCCGTTGCATAATGGAAAACAGGTACATCTCTACCTTTGGACCAGGCATCGCGAGTTTCATATAGTGTACGCAATACCTTCTGAGAATCTTTACTCAGTGAAGTGGCTTTCTTAACACGCAAAAAGTCCAACTCATCAAACTGACGACCATTCCATTCACGATACGTCAAACAAGTCGATTCTTCCATGCATGCATCCAGCAATCCTAGCCTTTCAAGTTGAAAAGACATAATTTCATGCATCGCAAGCAAGTAGTGCGTATCCATTCTCGCATAGTCAATGTGTTCCCAATACAAAGGGCGTCTTGACCAATCGTGCTTTTGATACTTCTTTTCAATCTTAAAGCCAAAATGCTTTTCAATTAGATTCGCCAGACCAAATCTATCATAATCGAGAAACTGTGCTGCCAAAGCCGTATCGAACAACGAATGAATCGTACAGTTGTAATCTCGCTTCAAACTGACCACATCATAATCTGCACCATGCATCACTTTTAAAATTGCAGGATTCTCAATCAGGGCTTTCATAGGACCGAAGTCTGTAATGCTTAAAACATCAACGATGTAATCTTCGCTAGAATCTGATACTTGCAACAAACACAGTTTCTCGCGAAAGTGATGTAGTGAATCGCCTTCCAAATCAATCGCCAATCGCTTTTGAGTGGCCAAATGTGTACACAGAGTTTGTAAGTCTTCGTTCGTCGTAATGATTTGCGGTTCTTTGGGAAAAGTCATAGAATCAACCTAATCGAATTGACGTCCAAATACCATCTTTTGAGGAATTAATATGCAGACTTCTGTTTTGATCACGGCTGGTGCAACTCGAAATCCAATCGACAGTATGAGAGCAATCACTGCCAACTCTTCTGGTATAACAGGTGTGGGAATTGGTAGAGCCTTGATAGAGTCACATATCGAATGTACACTGCTGGGCTCAAATGTGGCACTTCTACAGCCCGGATGTCCGGATAAAACAATAGAATTCACCTCGACCAGAGATTTGCTGAGCAAAATGAAGTCGTGGTTACTGGACAACCCCGCAGGAGTCGTGGTACATGCGGCTGCTGTGGGAGACTTTGAAGTATCCGAAACCGTCTCAGGCAAGATTTCTTCGGGCCAAGAACTGGTTCTAACCCTTAAACCCACACCCAAGATTGTGAATCACATCAAAGAATGGGCGCCAAATTCTCGATTGATTTCGTTTAAGGCTGCTGCACCAAATACAAGCCCTGAAGCACTAGAGCAACTGGCCCAAAAACAATGTCAACGAACACGCTCTGATTTGGTGTTTGCAAATGTACTCGGTCAAATAGAAACCAATGTACTGCTTCATTCTCCATCCAGTACAACATGGTACCCAAAACGTACAGATGGACTGAAGGCACTGATAGAAACAATCTTACAATGGCGGTAAAACGCCTTTGGACCTCAGTACATCGATGGTTTCCATCACGGAATCCTCTAGAGAAAGAGTCCCCGTATCCAGTTTTAATTCTGGAGATACCGGAGCTTCATATGGTGCAGAAATCCCGGTAAAATTCTCTATTTCACCTCGTTGTGCTTTGGCATACAGACCTTTTGGGTCTCGTTCTGCACAAACCTCAATAGAAGTGCTTACATGAACTTCAACAAAACGATTCGGAAGAAGAGAAGACCGAATTGCATCGCGATCTTTTTGATATGGACTGATAAAGGCAGCCAACAGAATTACATTTGCACCCGCAAACAATTTGGCCACTTCTCCAACTCGTCGAATATTTTCTCGTCGATCAGCAGCCGAAAAGCCCAAATCTGTATTCAAACCAAAACGAAGATTGTCTCCATCCAACACATATGCAGAATGTCCTTGACGTACCAATGCTGCTTCTACGGCACGAGCTACCGTAGATTTACCGGATCCACTCAAGCCAGTAAACCAAACCACAGCACCCACACCAAGATGCTTCTCGCGTTCAGAGGAAGACAGTTCTGAACCATGCCACCGGATGTTCTCTGATTTCTGTGTCATATACTCTCCATACAATTTTCTGTTAAACACCTCAAGTGTATCGAGAAATCTGTCAAAAAGACACAATTTGTAGTTCTCTCCTATAGATGAAACATGCTAAACAATGAAATAGATCACTTACTCCGGAGATAAGTCATGACATGGGCACCGACTACAGCAACCAACGCAACACAAGAAATCACCATAGAGTGGGTTAAAGCCAATGCTGATTCAGGTAAATTTATTTTGGTAGATTGTCGAGAACAACACGAATGGGATGCAGGACACATCGAAGGCGCACAATTTATTCCCCTGAGTAATTTCGACGTGGGTTCTCAAACACTCGATCCCAATACTCCAGTTGTCGTCTATTGCCGATCTGGTGTACGTTCTATCCGAGCCACAAATGCCTTACTCAATAGAGGATTGAAAGCAGCATCTATGAAAGGTGGTATCTTGGGCTGGCAAGGGTAAGAAGACTATGATGAAGATTGGTACCATTGTTCTTTTTGCAATCATCTTTTTGGTCCTTTGGAATGGTCAAGGATCAAATATGGTTGACACTGCAGAAGTAGACTTCAGCGAAGCCATTGTAATCGACGTTCGAAGTCCTGGAGAATTTTCAGGTGGACATGTTGATGGTGCCATCAACCTTCCGATTGATACGATCACAGAAGATGATCTCCGTAAAACAACACAGCCTGATCAACCCATCATACTCTATTGCCACTCTGGTGGACGTGCCTCTGTAGTCAAGAAACGTATGGAGACATGGGGCTTCACCAATGTGTACAATCTCAAAACACAAGCTCAAGTTAATCTCAAGTTACAAAGACGTTGAACTAAAAACCTTTCCGTCATCACAAAGCAAGACTTCTATCAATAATGCCAAACCATTCAGTGAATCTATGTTAATTATAGAGGTTCATATGAGGTATATATGTATTTGTTAGTTTCCCTGGCTCTTGGAGCCCCATCCGATCTACCAAGTGGCGAGTGCGCAAACGAAGTGGCTACCGCAAAACAGTACTCCGGTAAAGAATTGTACAATACCCATTGCGCAGGGTGCCATCAAGCAGATGGTTCTGGAGAAGAAGTCTACTTCCCTCCTGTTGTTGGAACACCTTGGGTAGAAAACCCAACAGCTCTTACAAATGTTTTGCTGCGAGGAGTCTCAGGTACCATTCACGTCAATGACAAACGCTACGCCAGTTACATGTCTCCTTATGGTAAAGAGATGTCTGACGAAGAGTTGTTGCTGCTGATCAACTATGTTCGGCATGAACTGAACAACTACCCTTCGACAACGGATTGGACCATTGAAACGATCTCCCAAATCCGCACAGATATTGAAGAACAAGGCAATCAGACCATTCGAGGCCAATCTGGATTGGAAGCTCTGTTAACAGAAGATATGACATCCCCCAAAACGATACCACCCAAAACAATATCCGATTAAATCCACATCTGGTTATTCAGACTGTACAGAAACTGGACTGCTTGGTAGTATATCATCGTTTGTACGAAGTTTTGTAAGCAACCAATTCAGGGCCACTCCAATTAACAATCCTTCTTTTACCCCTACCAAAAGGGTGATGAAAAACGTCAGTGCATAAACAGGAATCTCCTGCTTGCGACTGGTAACAATATCTTTCACATCTTGAATACTGATCAATCCGGACACCGCCGTCAGAATAATAGCACCCAACACTGCATTTGGTATATTCGCTAACGCATCTGAAAAAAGACTTAAGGTCAATACCACAACAGATGCTGTTATCAACGAGGCCACTTGAGTTTTTGCCCCAGCAGCATCATTAACAGCTGAACGGGAAAGTCCCCCTGCAACAGAATATCCTTGGAAAAATCCTGTGGCCACATTGGCACTGCCAAGTGCTATCAACTCGCGAGAGGCATCCAACTCCTCATGACTCTTTTTCAGTTTACTGCCAACACTAAACGATTCCATAAAGGCTACAAACCCAATCACCAGTGCGTGAGGGGCTAACCCATATACGATACTCCAATCCATCCATGGTAATTGAAATGTAGGCAATCCCTGAGGTACTACACCGACTAAGGCAACTCCTCGAGAACCCAAGTCTCCAAGTACAACAACCAACATTCCCAAACTCACCACGACAAAAGCTCTTGGAACCTTTGGCAAGAACTGTTTTAGACCGACCAGTATTGCAATCGTTGTCACCCCTATGACAAGAGTTTGTACATGTGTTTGTTCCAATTTCTGAAGAATATCTTGAACAATCACATAAATACTTGGACTGCGTACAACCTCTATTCCCAAAACCAACTTTACCTGATTGATGGCTATTATAATTGCTGCAGCAGAGGTAAAGGAAGAAACTATAGTCGGTGTCAACAAATACACAAATCGACCAAGATTCAACACCCCCATCACAATTAGGCAGACTCCAGTCATCAAAGCCAATAGCGCAGCCATCATTACTTTGTCAGAAGACCCAAGATCTGGATTGGCCAACGACACTGCTCCCACAGCAGAAAAAGCCAACAACGAATCTAATGCAACAGGACCTACAGCCAAAGAACGTGCCGTTCCTAAAAATGCATAGACAATTATTGGAATGGTCGAAGCATACAATCCTACTTCTACTGGTAATCCTGCCAATAAAGCATAAGCCATCGCTTGGGGAATCAACATGACAGCCGTTGTCATACCTGCAAATAAGTCGACTTGCAGATCCAATCGAGAATAGGTCTCTCCCCATGGAACACGAGGCTTTATCATTTACAACTTCCGTTGAATTTGTTGCCAGCCAAATGCACCCACTGCCATCATCACTACAAAAACCAACACTTCTGTAGAACCAGAAAATATAGAAACGACTCCAGGACCTGGGCAAATACCACCAATTCCCCAACCCAAGCCAAATAATGTTGCACCAACCAACAAAGGCCTATCAATATCAGTACGTGTTGGAATGTGAAAACCATCTGTAAACATTGGACTTGGACGACGCTTTACAATTTGATAGACCACAGCGTGTACTACGATAGCTCCTCCCATGACCAGCATCAATGCGGGGTTCCAGTCTGAGTTTAGTGTTAGAAATCCCAATACCTTCGTCGTATCTGTCATTCCGGAAATACCAAGTCCAATCGCAAATATCAAACCAGTGATGAATGCTGAAAGAATTACCGGTACAGTAGAGGTATGTGATTCACTCATGACAACACCCCAGTCAACACTGTTGAAATCAACATCCCAAACACCATAAAAACACCCGTTGCAACCAATGAACGAGGAGACAGTCGCGTAATACCACATACTCCGTGGCCACTGGTACATCCATTCCCCATTTGGGTTCCAAAACCAACCAGCAACCCCGCTATTGCCATCATCCATATTGGTCGCTCTTTGGATATCACAAAGACTTCAGGACTCACAATCAATAAAAGGGCACCACCACAAAGCAACCCAATAAAGAATGCCCAACGCCATCCTTTATCAGTCACTTCAGATTTCATCAAAGCACCGGCAATACCACTAATTCCAGCTATACGCCCTTGAGTCATTAATAAGATTGATGCAGCAACTCCAATAAGTCCACCACCAATAATGGCCATCACAAACTGATTCATATACTCTCCAAGAAATCAAATAATGGTTCAGGAATACTTCTTTCGTTTTGGAGCAAAAAACATACCAAAATTTTTGAAAGATTGTGTTTCAAAATGTATCTCATTTTGTTACATTTGTTTTAAAAATGACAGAGTGTTCCATTATGAAACAAATTGACAGGCATTGGCTTCGAACTTTTGGCCTAGAAAGTATTCAACATATGACAAATACATTTTCGGATGCTGTCGTCTTTATTGTGGATAATACACAAACAATTTTATTCTGGAGTAAAGGTGCGGAACAACTACTTGGATTTACAGCGGAAGAAATGACAGGACAACACTGTTTAAATGGAATCAAATACCAAGATTGTATAAACACATGTACTATCAAACAATCACCAATGGGTGACAATATCCCATTCACAGTCCTGACCAAAGATGGACGAGCCTTGGATTTTCGAAAACACACACAGTCTTTTTATGATGCCAATGGACAATTTTCGGGTGGTATTGAGATACTAATTCCTGAACGTAACAACAGTACACCCTTTAAATACATCGGCATAGAATTTCATGAAATGCGTACCCAATCTGATGCAATGCGTCGATTGTTTAAACAAGTTCAATCCGTTGCGAAAACCGATGCTCCAGTTTTGGCAAGAGGAGAAAGCGGAACCGGGAAAGAGTTGTTGGCAAAAGCGGTCCATTTAGAAAGTATGAGATCTACACAACCCTTTATTGCGGTTAACTGTTCTGCCATTTCGGAAAACCTAATTGAAAGTGAACTGTTTGGACATGCCAAAGGAGCCTTTACAGGTGCCTACAAAGAACGAAAAGGACTTTTTGAACAAGCGCATAAAGGGTCTTTATTTTTAGATGAAATCGCTGAACTGCCATTGGCAGTTCAAGCCAAACTGTTACGCGTATTGGATACTCAAACATTCAAAAGAGTAGGAGACAACCGGGAAATACATGTTGATGTTCGAATCATAACAGCAACACACAGATCTCTTCGGAAATCCGTTCTAGATGGGAAGTTCAGACAAGACTTAATGTATCGTCTGCGTGTTGTACCCCTCTTCATTCCACCACTGAGAGAGCGTCCTAAAGATATTGAATTGTTGTTGCAACATTTCATAAATCTTGGCAACGCAAAATATGATCATCAAATAGCCCGAATCAGTACCGCAGCAAAAGAAGTGCTGTTACACCACACATGGCCAGGGAATGTCAGAGAGATTCGAAATGTAATCGATTTTGCATTTGCCACAGGATGTACACATACTCTCTCTTTAGAGTATCTTCCACCCGAGTTCTCCGAAGTCATACCAAATTATCGTGATCAGATTCCGAACTCTCCAGTAGAAGTCTCGCTGAACTCTCTTACTTCAACAGTCCCCCATTCAACCTCACCAAATATGTTTTCAGAACGAGAGCGCATTCTACACGCATTACAACAATGCAATTATCACATTGGAAAAACGAGTTCTCTATTGGGTCTATCAAGAGTAACGTTGTGGAGAAAACGCAAATCTTACGATATTTAAACACTCACCAAACTCAAAACATGAAACCGATTTGAAATAGATCTACAAACACAATACCTCACACACATACACTTTTATTTATCGGGAAACCACTATGAAACTCTTTACACTACTTACACTCTCTCAAATACTCGCTTGTGGAACCAAAACACCAGCCGAAAAAGCACAACCTACGGAACCAGTCGAAGAAGTTGCTGCTACTGATGAAAATTCAGAAAAATCAGACAACATTTCCATTGAAGATCTTGAACATTTTGGTGGTGAGTTTACTCTTGAAACAGCGATTCCTGCTGCAACAGTGTTGACCAATCCAGATGCTTACGTTGACCAAACCATTCGCATTACTGGAAAAGTCAGCGATGTTTGTCAGAAAATGGGGTGCTGGATGGTAATTACTGATGCCGATAAACACATGCGTATCACAACCAAGGATCACAAGTTCTTCGTTGCTAAAGATGGTGCGGGCGCTACTTGTGATTTAGAAGGGACGGTCGTTAAGCAAGAGGCGAACCCTGAACGTACAGAACATTTTAAATCTGAACAATCAGAAGGTGCACCCATGCCCGAGGCAGAACTTGCGGGTAAAGCCACATATGAAATCGTTGCATCAGCCATTCGATTTGATCGTTCAAACTTGCCTACGGCCAATCCTAAAGACACAACGACTGAAGAAACTGCAAGTGAATAAATTGTTCTTTACACTGTAGGAACAAAGACTGAAGGCTATGTATACATAGCCTTTCTTTTATTTTTTGATCAGTGTACTACTGGAGCATACTATGAGTGTCCGAATTGAAACCATTGAACAGCTACAAGATAGTAGCCTTGTCGAAAAAGTGTTGGATCGCTTACGTCGAACTACAAAGCCTCGACAATTTGCTTTCAAAAAACGATGTAAACTGTTGGATGGAAAACCAGTTTTGATTACGGCACCGCCTGGTCGGAAAGTGAAGTCTTCCCTATTGCGTAAATTGCGTTTGGGTACACCTACCTTAAAAGGCGTTGTACACAGAGAGCAACAAGCATTGATCTTTACCTTTAAACAAGACGTCAACAAATCCGATACTGCACGATGGATTGCCAAGTGCATGCATGATGCCAAATCACCTGTTCCGTTAAAATACATCATCATACTTGGACCGAAAGACACAAAGATGAAGGCTACAGAAGGGAATAAGGCTTCAGACAGTTCCAATCCTGGGGTTCTGGTTCTTATTGAGGACAATGATGTATCTACTTCCAATTCTATACCTGATGAAACAGACGTAGAACGCCATACTGAAGAGGTTGACGAAGAAATCCTAAGTCCAGAAACATTGTTGGAACCCTCTTCCTTAGATGAACTGTTACATCAACACATCTCCTCAAAGAAAATGCTCTGGCTCAAGGAAACCGAACAAAGAATTGAACGTTTAGAGAGAATCATTCAAGACCAAGGAAATATTCTTGAACAACTTGAACTCTCTTTACATCAGCAAGAAGAATCCATTAGAGATCTCGATATTCAATTAGACTCTCACACATCGATTGAAACGTCTGCACCTCTACCGAATCCTTGGATCGCGTTATTGAAAGACTGTCAAAATTCTTCTATGACACTAGATGCCTTTCGTGAACTCTTAGACGCCAGTTCTTTATCAACCACTGTATTGCTAAAGGAATTGCAATTCACTTCAGAAGACCAAGAAATCCAAGCGTTCAACAGCATTCGTACATACTGCTTAGACATGGCAAAAGATTGGTCTACAAAGCAAAAACCCACAGTTGCAACACTGAAGCAACAACATTCCACCAGTCTTTCGCTACAAAGACAATTGGAAATAGACCTCAATAATGTGCAGACACAGTTAGATTCCTCGGAAACCAAGCAATCTGCCCTAATGATCAAACTCTCGAAACGAAGAGTGGAAATATACCAACAACTTCATGATATCCTGACCGAAACACCTTCTGCACAAACCTCTAAGTGGATTGTACTGATACAGCAACGACAACAATTGTGTCAAAATCTCATTGCAGATCCCGTGACGTAACTTACAAAAACTTCCAACGCGTCAACAACTCTCGATCAACATCGGTCTTTACTATTTCATTTAGTGTATACGGATCCCACACAATCTCTTTAGAAAATTCATCGGTTCCCTTATACGAACGAATACCAAGTTTGGCCATTAAGTCATTCAACACATCAAGTGGTGCCGCTTTAAACTGCTTGGCATTAAGAAAAATGAGTTGTTCACCTATATCGGACAATACCTCTAAATTTCGAGTATGCCACGTGTAGAGTTCTTCAGAGTTCTTAGCATGATGTTGTGGGTCTCCTATATAAACGATAATATTTGCATCCGGATACAACTTCTTTGCAGATTGAAGATCCCATGAAGACTCCCACTTTAGAAGAGGGGTATCTGTCATTTCTGAAAACTTCTGTTCAAACAATTCTTTTGTGCGTTGATATTGCTCTGCTTCATCTAAGAAGTCCAACGAACCAAACAATAAATCATCCAGTTCCATGTCTGCTTCCGCATTCAACTCGGTTGTAATTTCCACAATCTCTTCTTCTGTAAATTCGACTACCTGCAAAGAATCATGCCCTTCCAAGAGGGTTTCTAAAACTTGACAGTCTTCGCTGTAAAAGATTACGGGCGTCTTCTGTCCGTCATCTTCCAATAAGATTCCATGAGCTTCCAATCTATCCCTAACTATTTTCGCAGCCCCTGGCAGAATCTCTTCTGCTCGTTCATCAAAGAATGGAAGCAATGCTTCCGTTTTATTCAGTTCTAGATACCGGTCAACAACAGAGACAATTAATGTGGATGGAATCTGATGTTGAGACTTCACAGTTTCTCGACTCAAAATTGCACCTATAACACCATACGCTCCGGTTCCGGAACATGGTGTTCCCTTCATCACAAGTTGACGGGTGTACAACCCTTTGAACAAATGAACTCGATGGGGTGCATGAAAACAATTATTGACAACAGCCATTGCTCTATCAAGGTAATCCTCTACATCGCTCTCTTGCCCCATAACCAACAACAACAGTGCACCCAAAACCCATACATCGGGTGAAGTATGAAGATTCTTCTGGAGAATATCCGTATACATCATCAAACACTTCTGAAGATCTCCTTGCTCTATTAAGATCTCAATATGCAACAACTGGGTAGAATAGAGTGCTTCTTCATATGCATATGCCTTGTCCAACAGAGTAAATGCGGTATCAAAATCTTTTTCTTGAGCGTAACAATAGGCCTGCATTTGAAGCGCCTTATATGACGTGACTCCTTCCAAGGTCGGCTCTGCAAATGTAACTTCATCAAATTCCAACAATAATTTAGTTGCATCAATAATCGTAGGAAACAATAGAGCTTTAATGGGCTTCGGCAAACTCAACTGAATACAAGATCCCAAAACTTGACACAACGTGTTTGCTGCATTTGCTGAAAAGGAAGGTAGATGCTCAATCACAAAGATCAAAGCCTTCAACCCCTCTTGAAAGTTTCCTTGTGCCAACAACACCGCTGGATATGTTGACAAAACACCAGAGTTGTACACACCTTTTGAAATATCTTTGTTTATGTAATTTCCCAAACTTTCCCAACCAAGTTCAAGGGCCTCAACAAATCCTTTCTGATCTCCTATAGCCTTTCGCTCCATTGCCAAGTAAGAATAAAAGAGCGGAAACTGATCAGAGTCGTCTTTTAAGATTTCTTCCAAAAGTCGTAGATTTCGCTCACCCTTTTTATGCTCAATGCGATACTCTTTGTCATGACCTAGATGAACGATATCTACATCGATATAGGTAGCTCCCCTCGTGTTTGATGGTGCTTCATGTACACGACCAAACCAATCATTATCATCTATATTTTTTAAAATCCTTGGTAAAAATGTAAAGCCACTTGTTTGTTCTGCCTTTTCGAGAACATCTTCGACAGTATCAGTAATTGAGTCTGCTGGTGACAATCGAATAAAACACACTGGAGCATCTTGATTGCTCAAACTGTCTCTCAATGATTGACCTTGTATAGAATGGAAACGTTCATCAGCATCAAGTGCCATCACATAATCACAATCGGTTTGAGCCTTGGAGAAATTACGAGCCGCGGCAAAGTCGTTTATCCACTCAAAATCAAATACTTTGGCGCCATGGGCTAGAGCAATCTGTTTTGTATTGTCAGTACTGCCTGTATCTACGACAATCATTTCATCGACAACATCCTTAATCGACTCTAAACAACCACCCAACATCTTTTCTTCATTTTTAACAATCATACACAATGCTAAACTTTTCATATTGATTCCTCGTCTTTGTACCCATTACAGATTGAAATTCTGATTACAGTATCGGTTGACCTTTTACAGGAGTTAAGCAAAGTAATTGCGAAATTCACGTTGAGGGTATAATATTGCAGTTAGTAAATGCTTTCAACATTTGGAGTGCTCATGAGTTTATCAACACTAATTCAAGACGAAACCTCTTTATCCGACATCGCGGCATGGCTTGATGAACAAACCGCTGAAGATCGATTACATGAAGTGAGAGGATTGAACAAGTCTCAACAACGTTCACTCTTTGAACAATGCAAAGATGCACAACCACTTACATTAGACGACTTTTGTGGTGACGCTAACCAAGAAATCATTCACGAAGGCAAAAACTCACTACCTGCGTTCACTCTGTTTCAAAAAAGATTCGTTCGATTGGATGACAATCGAGTTGTCGGGTACAATCACGCATCAACAATGGGCTTAATCGGTCCAGGCTATTTTGTGTTAAAAGAAACCAAAGGAACACCAGAATGGACTGAACATGGAAGTGTTGTGGTCGACTACTATGAAGTCCTCGATGGTCAGACAGCGGTTCCAACTTCCTGGCCCAAAATAAAGGGCAACCATCAGGGTTTACAGATGTTTGTATACAACAATATGCACGACTTTATGCGAAAAGTTTCCACACACGTATCTATTGGATCTGCCTTTAAAAAAGGAAAGAGTATCGACTCTTACTTTCTTTTGTGTCGGCAATAAGTCGAAACTGTACAGACCTTAGCCATTTGTAAATTCCAAAAAAATTCACTATATAGATGCTTCTATCGACTGTTTATGTTTGGCATACATAGAAACTTAAGGTAGATTATAAACAGTGTTTTGTTCTACTCTGAATAAACCGTTCAACAATACAAATTCTTATGGAGACAACGATATGCGTTCTCTTTTATTCCTCAGTGGCTTGGTCCTTACTGCTTGTTTCAACAAAGATACCGATGGCGATGGTTTAACAGATGCCGAAGAAGAAGATTTCGGTTCAGATCCAGAGAGTACAGACTCTGATGGAGATGGTCTAACAGATGCTGAAGAGTTTGAGTTAAATTCAGATCCAAACAGCGACGATTCTGATGAGGATGGTTATTTAGACGCTTGGGAAGTCGCAGAAGGTACCGACCCTGCAGATGCTGATGATAAAATATATGTAGGAGATTGGCCGTACAATCCAGACAAAGACAGCTACGATGCACCGACTTCGGCTTCTGATGTAAGTACTGCTGTTGGGTCTCCCCTGTTGAGAATGGAATTGTTAGATCAATTTGGTGATATGGTTGACTTGTACGACTTTGCTGGTCAAGGAAAATATGTGGCTGTAGACATTTCAGCCATCTGGTGCCCTCCGTGTAATGACCTTGCAAGAGCAATCGCCAATGGAAATCCAAATGCTGGTTGGG
>Ga0206130_10005600_pt1 | contig 14790 bp, 13 predicted proteins | sample Helgoland_Spring_9_FD_148637 | JGI IMG/M metagenome (GOLD analysis project Ga0206130, IMG submission 148637) | Pelagic subsurface seawater microbial communities from Kabeltonne, Helgoland, North Sea - Helgoland_Spring_Bloom_20160512_1 | ecosystem: Environmental > Aquatic > Marine > Epipelagic ... | reverse complement strand
CATTATGAATAAAGTAATTGCTGCTAATGACGATGCCCCAGATGGTATTTGTTCTTTGGTAATAGGTGGAGCAGATATAGGTAAAGCTATGGCAGCTGACAAAAGAGTTCCTTTAGTCTCAGCTACTGGTTCTACTCGAATGGGTAAATCAGTGGGTGAAGTAGTTGGAGCCAGATTAGGTACGTCTTTATTAGAGTTAGGCGGAAATAACGCTGTTATTCTTACTCCTAGCGCTGATTTAAAAATGGTTCTGCCAGCATTAGTATTTGGAGCTGTAGGAACAACAGGTCAAAGATGTACATCAACAAGAAGATTAATTATCCATGATAGTATTTATGATAATGTAAAAGATGTATTGGTGAAAGCTTATGGTCAATTAAAAATTGGTGATCCATTGGATGAATCCAATCACGTTGGTCCACTTATCGATAAGGATGCGGTAAATATGTATTTAGATGCAATCAAGAAAGGAAAAGCCGAAGGATCAAAAGTTTTAGTAGAAGGCGGAGTTCTGGAAGGAGAAGGATATGAAAGTGGATGTTATGTGAAGCCAGTTATTGCTGAAGTAGAAAACCATTTTCAAATTGTTCAACACGAAACTTTTGCTCCAATTTTATACTTGATTAAGTATTCTGGAGATGTTTCAAATGCAATTGAAATACAAAATGATGTGCCACAAGGTTTGTCATCTGCAATTATGACCAATAACATGCGCGAACAAGAAGAATTTTTATCTCATGTTGGTTCAGACTGTGGAATAGCAAATGTTAATATTGGTACTTCAGGTGCTGAAATTGGTGGTGCGTTTGGAGGAGAGAAGGAAACAGGAGGAGGCCGTGAGTCTGGTTCTGATGCTTGGAAGATATATATGAGAAGACAAACAAATACAATTAACTGGGGAACAGATTTGCCGTTAGCTCAAGGAATTAAGTTTGAATTATAAGAGACATAATTAATTTATTTAAAAGCCTTCTTGCTATTTTCAGGGAGGCTTTTTTTTGCTAATTATGTACAGATTGAAACAAAAAAAACCTGAGCATCGATAAATACCTTTACTTAGACTTTACTAATTTTAGCTGAATTTTTTACAAGACACCGTTCCCAACGTACTTACCGTCTTTATAAACTTCAATTCTTTCAAGAAGGCCATTTTCGTCATAGATATAGTGCTTACCTGTCCAAAGTTTGGCGTCTTTAAACTCTCCATCCATATAGATATCCTTGTTTTCATTGTAAGTTTTATGATATCCGTCTTCAATTTCACCGATGTCTTTTGGGTCAAATGTTATGCCATCCGCTTCAACTCCTTCTTCCTCAACTGTAATTACATCTTCCTCTAATGTAACGGCTGGATTAACTCTTTCTCTTTCCTGTCTACTGCCTTCAATTACATTCCCATCCTCACTATATTCCACAATCTCCTTAATGTCTCCATTGGGGTAGTATCTAGTGGCAGTGCCATTTTCAACGCCGTTAGTTGTGTTGTATTCTAATTCTAGCTGCGCATTTGTATGGTAATATTTTACAATACTGTCTGTTTTTCCAGAGCCATTAAAAGTTTTTTCTTGTGCAATATTTCCATTGGGATGCCATCTTGTGAATGATTTTGTGTAATAGCGACCTACCCAATTTCCTGCTTCCTCAGGTTTTCCATTTTCATAAAAAGTTTTGAAAGCTCCACTTGCTCTACCATTGATAAATTCAATTTCACTTTTTAAATTTCCATTTGCCCAATATTTCTTCCACATCCCAATTTTACGATTGGTTTTGTAGTTCCCTTCCTCAATTTTGTCATTTGGTTTGAAATCAGGTAAATTCCGCATATGCGCCCAGATAATCCAATATCCTTCTTTTTTACCATCTATTTTTTGATTGATACTATCACCTTCTTGCTCACTTGGAGGATCTGTTATTACATTAGCAAATGAACTGGCATTAAAACTAATTAAAAAAACAAACAATAGTATTAACGTTTTTTTTATCATCATTAGAGTAGCTAATCTATTCAAATTCAGGGTTCGTTTTATTTTTTTTCGACAAAACAAAAATTTTATTCGATGTAGCAGATACGTGAAAAAAGGGTTAAGGTTACTCAGCTTCGGATGAAAATAAATTAAATTATTACGAAAGCGTGTTATTAGTAAACCAATATAATTTTATTGAAATCTACAGAGAGAGGTTTTCTAGCATGTTTTTAGTCATTTTATTCAAATCGTATCGTGCTTTCCAATTCCAATCTTTTCTCGCGCTGGTGTCTGAAATGCTGTCTGGCCATGTTTCGGCAATCTTGTTTCTATAGTCTATCGAGTAATTGATTTCGAAATCTGCGATGTGATTTTGGATACTTTGAGCAATTTCTTTAGGCGAAAAGCTCATTCCTGTAATATTATAACTAGATCTGATTTTTATATTTTCAATCGGTGTGTCCATTAATTCAATGGTTGCACGAATTGCATCTTCCATATACATCATTGGTAGTTTCATGTTTTCATCCAAAAAACAAGTAAACGAAGCATTTTCTAATGCTTTATAATAGATGTCTACAGCATAATCTGTAGTTCCTCCGCCCGGAAGAGATTTATAACTAATCAACCCAGGGTATCGGATGCTTCTTACATCTACGCCATATTGCCTAAAATAGTACTCACACCACCTTTCACCTGCTTGCTTGCTAATTCCATAAACAGTAATTGGTTCCATTATGGTAGTTTGCGGTGTATTTTCCTTTGGAGAAGAAGGACCAAATACAGCTATTGAACTTGGCCAAAAGACTTTTTTGATAATACCTTCTTTAGCGATGTTCAGGATATTAAATAATCCATCCATATTCAATTTCCAAGCGAACATTGGGTTTTTCTCCGCTGTAGCCGACAGGAGTGCTGCCAATAAATAAACTTCAGTTATACTATTGTCATTAATAACAGTTCTTACTGCCGGTTCATCTAAAATATCTAGTTGAACAAACTTACCTCCGGCCAAAACCTCTTTGTTGGGTTCTTTTAAATCTGCAGCTATCACATTATCAGCGCCTTTGGATTGCCGAAGCGATAGTACGAGCTCTGTGCCTATTTGACCAGCAGCACCTATTACTAATATTTTTCCATTCATAATGTTCAAATGTAAGTATTAACTTGTTTGTTTTTTTACTTCTAATAAATAAAACATGAAATTGACTTCCGCATGAATGAATTGATCAACAGGCTTAATAAAAGTCACTATCATTTAAACTAAACTGATAGTAGAATATGCTCTTTTTTAATTGTTGTTCTTCGTTATAGAGATAGGGTAGTCCGTTGTTGTCTAACATCGGGATATGAAGGTTTTTCATTTTTATCCATTTCGCAGGAATAAAATACATATCATGGATAATTTTATTTTGGATTATATTTCTTATTTGTTCGCTGTCAATCCCAGAACTTAATTTTAGGTTTTGACCAAAACCTAAAGCATATTCAGCTTGAACCCCTAAAACACCGTGAGAGAATTTTCCGTAAGGCGCTTTCGATAAATCTTTATAGCCGTATCGGGTAAAGCTAGTTTCATAATGATTTTTTGCTAAAGGTGAATTGGAATTCCCTGTCCATAGTAAACTATTTATGCCGACTCTAATACTGTCCTTATTGTATGCAACCATTAATGCTGCTGTTCTGAATCTGTCAGAGCCACTTGTCGCTAGAATATCATTTTCATGAATTATTTCAAAATTATGGAATTGAAAACTAACTGTTCCTGTTCGTTGAGAGGTGTTTCTATTGTCAAAGTAAAAATTATAGCCATATCCTAAACTGTAATTTCTTCCAGTTTGGTTACTTACTAGCGAATGAAAATATTTTTGTCTGGCTTCATTTTGGCCCCATGCAGCTACAATTCCAACCCCTAGTTTTGTTTCTCTAAATTTACCGGAAGCTCCCCAGTTCTTGTAATTGAAAGTCCATCTAGCATTGGAATTTATTTGTAGACATTCCAATCCGTTTCTACTTTGGTAATAAAAGCCTGATAGATAGAGTCCTATTTGAGAGACATGCGATCCGAGGTTAACGATTGCACCGGCTGAAATTCCGAAATTTTGTTTTTGATACGACTGGTTTTGCCCTTTTACAGAAAAACATAAAAAGACAGGAATCAGTAGAAATAATAAAAAATTAAGGGGTGATTTCTGGAACACCTTGAGAATCTTCTGTTTCAGAGTTCATGATTTTATCTTCGCTAAAGAAACCTTCATAAGTAGCTCCTTCTTTGTCCCAATAAAAGGTTCCTCGTCCACTCATATTGTCATCCTTCCATTGTCCCGTATAAGTGTTTCCATTATCCCAATAGTAAGTACCTTGCCCAGTCATTTTACCTTCTTCAAAGTTTCCCATATACTTATCTCCATTTTCCCAAAGAAATTTACCTTGACCATTTGGAAGACCATTAATCCATCCGCCAATGTACTTGTCCTTATTTTCCCATTGAAAAGTGCCATGCCCTTTATAGCAATTCCCTTTAATGCATTGAGAATAAGAATTGAAGCAAGTGAAAAAAGATAGAACTGCGGTAATAGTAAATAGTTTCATGTATTTTGATTTAGTTTTTATTTGTGCTTTATACAGATTAATACTATAATAGTTTCAAAATTATACAATATTTTGATTACTTACTTCATATATCCAATAAAAGCAACTGTCTTGTTTTTTTATTAGTCATAAGCAATTAATATGCCAGATGAAATTTTGGTTGTTTACTATTAATTTTTTTTATTAATTTTGAACTACTAATTTAAATACGTCGATATGAGTATAGCAGCAAAAGAAGCATTAAATAAAATTAAGGCCGGAAACGAGCAGTATGTGGAGGACAAGGAACATGTTGGGACTGATAAAAAAATTAGGGAAAGCCTCATCACAGGGCAAGACCCTTATGCAATTGTTTTAAGTTGTGCAGATTCACGAGTTGTGCCAGAATCTATTTTTGATGCAAATGCAGGAGAACTTTTTGTATTAAGAGTTGCAGGAAATATTGCAAATACATCTACTATAGCTAGTATTGAATATGCTGTTGCGCATTTAGGGACAAAATTAATTATTGTACTTGGCCACGAAAGTTGTGGAGCTGTAACGGCTGCATTAGCGGGAGGAGATAACGGATATAACTTAAACCATTTATGTTCGCATATTGTGCCAGCTATTGCTGCATCAGAAAGCAGTGAAGTAAATGATGTGGTTCGTATGAATGCAAAGGTAACGTGTAAAGATTTAGTAAGTAGGTCTGAAATAATAGCCAATGCAGCTAGTAATGGATTGGAAATAGTACCCGCCTATTACAACTTAAGTAACGGAAAGGTGGATGTCTTATAGTGCTATAAGTATTTATAACAGCTGAGGATAAAAGTGCTGAAAATGTAAGCCTTTGACTGTGATGTAAAATGTTTATTCCGATATTAATTCCAATCCTCTATCGGGTACCCGATTCGTATAAGATTGTACCATTATTGTCTGTCATCATTTGTTCTTTGCACGACACATACATTTTAAGTCCGCCTCCGCCGCTTAATTCCGACATCGTTACTAATCCTTTGTAACCAGAGCCTAAATAGGAGAATTTATCATACATGTAATTGTAAGTGCTGCTTCCTGCTCTTAAAGTAGCTTGAGAAGAACTGAACTCAATTCTTATATTTCCATCTTTACTTTCAAATGTTTTCCAAATCACATAGGTCATTACATCGTCTTTACTAGAAAAACAAGATGATTGACCAAAGACATTAATTGAGAGAGCAATGGCTCCAAATAATAATAGTGTTTTCATAATTTATTATGTAAGTTAAATACCTAATTGACTGAAAGTTAATAATATTTTAATGCAAATGGGCATATTTTAAGTAATCTTTTCATAATTACCTTACTTATCCTTTTTTGCCAAAAAAAGGGGTAAAAATATATTGGTTGTTATTGGAAAAGAATTTATCTTAACTTAGCTTGGTGTTAAAATACAGCTATATCAAATCACTCCTTGCTGTCGTTATTCTATTGTTAAGCGCTTCAGTACATTGCGCTCAATCCAAAACAGATAGCATAATAAAAGCAAATAAGGCATGTGAAAACATTGAGCAGATTGCGGCTTTATACGCTGCATTATATGGGCTTGATAGTATTAGTGAGCGTCTAGACTATGTCAGTTTTGGAATTGAAAAATCAAAACAACTTGATTACACAAAAGGCTTGATGCAAATGCAGTACTTAAAGGCTGTAACATATGATTTAATCGAGTCTTATGATGATGCAATAATATACTTTCAAAACGCTATAAAAAGTGCAGAAGTACTTCAAGACTCCGCATATCTTAGATTTTGTTATATGAGTATAGGAGGTATAAACCTTGAAGTTGAAAATTATGAGCAAGCAAAAAAAGACTTTTTTGTTGGTTTGAAATATGCTAATAACAGTTTAACAAAATCCGTTGATATCTACAATTATTTAGGAACATTGTATAAGGAATTGGGAGTTGTTGACAGCTCTTTATACTACCACAATAAAACTTTAAAATTAAGAGAAATAGAAAATGACACACTTGGTTTGGCTCATAGCTATAACAATATTGCACTTGTATATAAACATAGTGGGGATTATATAACTGCTTTAGAATATCTCAATAAATCCTTAGAATTTAAAAAGAAAATGAACGCCACAAAAGGCATAGGAGGTTCATACATAAATATAGGTTCGATATATTTATTACTAAAAGATTATCATAAAGCCTATGAATATGCGTCATTAGGAATGATTTATACCGACTCTGTTAAAGCAAAAACCTTCACCCTTAATGGTAGTGAAACTGCTTTGAAAGCACTCTTAAAAATTAAGTCTAAACGAGCACATGAATTATTTGAAATATATGACTCACTTAATACGGCGTTAAATGGAGAAGAAGTACTTAATAATATTGAGGTTAATCAAATTAAATTTGATGTTGCAAATAAAGAACAACAATTAGAATTAGAAAAAGCAAAAGCAAATCAATTAAGCCAATCATTAAAAGTTAAAGAAGAAAAAGAAAAGAGATTAGGTTTTATAATAATCGCTTGTGTTATAGGTGTTATAATTTTAATTATATTTTTAATAATTGTTTACAAAAACTTCAAAAAGAAAAAAGCCTTGAGTTTGTCTTTAGAAGATAAAAACTTGTTGATTGAGCAAAAAAACAAAGACATAACAGATAGCATCAATTATGCAAAAAAAATTCAAAACTCAATTATGCCAGATATTAATGAATTTGGTAATTTATTCCAAGATTCACTAATATACTACAAGCCTAAAGATATTGTTAGTGGTGATTTTTACTGGTTTGAACATTTTAACAATTCAATCGTTTTTGCTGCAGCCGATTGCACAGGGCATGGAGTGCCTGGAGCAATGATGAGTGTAATTTGCGTTGGTGCATTAAATCATTTTACAAAGAAAACAGACATTACTGATCCAGAAACAGTACTTAATTTTATTGATAAAGAGGTGAATAGGAGTACCAATGGAGGAAGTGATGAGCAAAGAATGGCAGATGGAATGGATATAGCCTTGTGTGCTTATAATAAAGATGATAATATAATACAATTTAGTGGAGCTAATAGACCTTTAGTTTTAATAAGAAACAATGAAGTTATTATATATAAAGGCAATAAATACCCTATTGGCCAAGACATCGGAATTGAGAAAGATTTTACCGGTGAAAAAATACAATTGGAAAAAAATGATACTGTTTATGTATTTACAGACGGAATTGTGGATCAGTTTGGTGGAGAAAAAGGTAAAAAGCTACTTTTTAGAAGGTTAAAAGAATTTTTACTTTCAATTCAACCGCTAAGCTTTAGCGAGCAAAAAGAAAAGATAGATTTCTTTTTTAACCAATGGAAAGGTGAAGAAGAACAAGTTGATGATGTTTTGGTAATTGGAATTAAGGTTTAATTCGCTTTGGCAACCAAGAAGAATGATTCCCTCTTTCTTGCGCAAGTGTAGTTAAGCTTTCAGAAATGAATCCAATTGAAATTCTGATATTTTATTTTTCCAAGAGGAAAGTTTTTAAAATTAAATTTTTTATTTGCTCTAGATTTTCTAATTTTAGGCAACCTAAATTTAAAACCATGAATAAATTACTACTTATAACCACAGGCTTAATGATGCTGCTCACACTCTCCGCAGGAGCTCAAGAAACAGGAAAGGCTGGTGATTATGTAAAAGGAGAATTAATTGTACAAGTGCTGGAGAACTCTAGTATTAGAGAAATTGTAAGTCGAGCTCCAGATAATTATTACTTGCAAGTGGAAAAGGTTCTTTCGCCGACTTCTCATATTTGGCAGTTGACATTTGATTATACTGTTATTACCCATGAAGGAATGCTAAATTGGGTTTACACACAAGAAGAAGTTGAACTAGCTCAAAACAACTACTATTTGGAATTAAGGTCAACTATTCCAAATGAATCAACGTCTGGAAATTTTACACAACAATGGCACCACAACAATACGGGGCAAACAGGCGGTACAACTGATGCAGATATCGACTCTGATTTAGCTTGGGATATCACAACAGGAGGAACTACTGCTTCGGGACATGACATTGTTGTATGTTTAATTGAAAGCGGAAATTTAGACCACAATGACTTAACTGATAACCGTTGGTTTAATGCTGGAGAAATTCCGAATAATGGAATTGACGATGATGGAAACGGATATGTTGATGACCGCGATGGATGGAACCCTACAGCTAATAATGATAATTACGGGACTGGTGCACATGGAACTAACTGTCTAGGGATGATAGGAGCAAAAGGTAACAACGGTTTATTAGTTGTTGGGGCCAATTGGGACGTTAAATTAATGGTAGTTGGTGGATATAGTATCAATACTGACGCCAATGCCATTCAAGCATATCAATACCCATATGACATGCGTTCGCTTTGGAACTCTACTGGAGGTGCAGAAGGGGCATTTGTTGTTGCTACAAGTTCTTCTTGGGGGATTGATCAAGAAAACCCGAATAATCACCCAGTGTGGTGTAATTTTTACACAACAATGGGACAAGCCGGAATTTTGAATGTTGGAGCGACTACGAATAGTAATTTGAATGTTGATGCAGTTGGAGATATGCCTACAGCATGTAATACACCCTACATGATTGGAGTTGGTCGTACTGATCATAATGACAATACAGCAGGTGGTTACGGTGCAACTACAATAGAATTTGGTGCTCCTGGTATTGATGTTGTTACAACCGCTAACACAAACACCACTACTTCAACTACTGGAACATCTTTCTCTTGCCCATTGACAGCTGGAGTTATTGGTTTAGCTTATTCAATCCCTTGTACTGATTTTATGAGCACGGTAATTTCAAATCCTCAAGCTGGAGCCGACATGGTTTTACAAGCATTGATGGACGGAACGGACGCTAAACCAGCATTGGCAAATAAATTTGTATCAGGTGGTCGTTTGAACTCAAGGAATACTTTAGATGAATTGATGGCAGTAGGATGTAACGGAAATATTTGTCTATCTCCAAGTGCGGTTTCCGTTGGAAGTATTTTGGATAATTCAGCCTCTGTTACCTTTACAGCTGCTACTGGAGCAGTTTCCACAACTTTCTATTGGAGAGAAGTTGGAGCTCCTACATGGACGGTTGTTGCAAGTGCCACTTCTCCAATTAACCTTACGTCATTGACGGGCTGTGCAGACTACGAATTGTATTTTGAAACAGATTGTGGTGGTGGCGATATAAGTGGACCAACATCAACTCAAACCTTTTCTACTACTGGCTGTGGAGCTTGTATTGACTTGCCTTATTGCACGGGTAGTGCTTCGGATGGAATTGACGAATGGATTTCAGACTTTTCTATTGATGCATATACAAACACTTCTGGTAATGATGGTGGGTATGGAGACTATACTGGATCGAACATTCAATTAGATGTAAATAACACATACCCTGTTACTATTGGAGTTGGATGGGGTGGTACATTATATGATGAGTATTCTAGAGTTTGGATTGATTTAGATCAAAGTGGAACATTTGAAGTTAGTGAACTGGTATTCGATCAGGGAGCAGCTAGTCAAGTTACACCGGTTACTGGAAACATTACTATTCCTGCTAATGCTACTTTAGGAACGACTCGTATGAGAGTTCAGCTGGCTTACGTTGGTGGACAAACGACATTGCCTGTTGATGCATGTGAAACATTCCAATGGGGCGAAGTTGAAGATTACTGTGTCACTTTAAATTCAGGTGTTGTTTGTGGATTGACTGTTGCAAGTTCCACGAGTGACCCAGCATGCGCTGGAGTTGATGATGGAGATATTACAATAGGTGTTACAGGTGGGTCAGGTAACTATTCTTATACATGGACTCCAAATGTTGGAACAACCTCTACAGTTTCAGGTCTGTCAGAAGGAGCCTATTCTGTGGTGGTTGCAGATTTAACTGCTGGTTGTGATACAACTATCAATTTCACATTAAGTTATACCACTGATATTACTGTTAACGTTAATACAACAGATGCATCTTGTAATGGTTTAACGGATGGTTCTTTGGTTGCACTAGCTTCAGGAGGAACTAGTTATACTTACCAATGGGTTGGCGGACCAGCTGCAGACACATATGCAGGAGTTGGAGCAGGCAGTTACACAGTAGACGTAACCGATATTTCTGGTTGTACAGGCCAAGCATCAGGAACGGTTACTGAACCGGCTGCTGATCAAGCTAGTTTTTCTTCTAATATTGCATTCTTAGACGTAGTATTCACAAACACATCTACTGCTGGAACATACTTATGGGATTTTGGCGACGGAAACACGAATTCAACTACTAGCCCATCACATTCCTACGCTACACCAGGAACATATGTCGTATGTTTAACTGTAACATCTAATTGTGGCACTGATCAAGCTTGTGTGGATCTAACAGTCGATGAGGATGCTTCTGCAATAAATGAAACTTTCCTAGATTATGTAAATGTTTATCCTAATCCAGCAAATGAATTCGTTAATTTTCACATCACGTCAACAAAATTGAAGTCGATTGAAATTATTGATGTTGCAGGTAGACTAATTGCTAGGACGCCTGTAAAGGATGAAATTACTCAATTTGATATTAGTGCCTTTAGAGATGGGTCTTATTTCTATCGTGTTCTTGATGCATCAGGAAATGTTGTAATTGTAAATAAATTGATGATTGTGAAGTAATCATCAACTAACATAATCAAAAGCCTCTGAAATTCAGGGGCTTTTTTATTTGTATTAAAGACCCAATGATATTTTGCCAAGTCAGATTATTATGAAAATGGTAATATTAAGGAATCCCAATATTGGAGTTATAATTCGACTGACCCACTTGACCCAATCCTAATAAAACAAAAATGTTTCGATGAAGATGGAAATGAAATTTACTGCAGATAGCTACCCTAAGTAACCACTTTAACAGGACGACAGATGTCATTCAACTTCTTTTGGGTAATGCCCAAATGTTTTCTTGTAAAGGACCAAGAACCTTTCTTTTCTACGTTCTCTAAAGAGGGCCATCTGATGACTATCTACCTCCCCGATCTCACAGAGTACTAATTCTCCATCTTCATAGTATTCAGTTATATACAGATCTCCGTCCATATAATACTCAACTTTATAGATATCTTTGTCATCATTTAAATTTCCCTCTTTAAAATATTCGACATCAATGATTTCTCCATATCCGTAGGATTCATTTTTAAAGAGAACACCGTCTTTGAAGTATTCAATTCTTCTGAGGTCTCCGTCGTTGTAGTGTTCAATCTTAGAGATAGAACCATCTTTATTGTAGTATTTGGACTTGAGTATTTCATCATCTTCGGAGTAAATAATTCTATCGATAGAACCATCTTCATTGTGGTAGATGACACTATCGCCTAACTCAAAATCCTCACGATTAATTTTCATAATGGGCCAACTCATAGAACTAAAGTTAACAAATTCTAAACATAAGAACCCAATACAATGACAAGATTAAGAAAGAGAGAAAGAAGTATTTACAAGCAGTAGGTCAATATGATATGTTCACGAATAGAGCCAATAACATTCTCATTATGGGGTTTAGACAATGTATAAATTGAATTAATTTGATTACATTGATTTAAATTAAAACAAATAACTATGGAATTAGCTATAACAGTAACAGCAATAGTAATTGTATTATCAATCCTTGTGGGCTACAGTCTTTTTAAAGGGGGTAAGGAAATAGAGAATAATAACATTAAAATGGCAGGTATTTATTGGTTATTAATTACTACTATTTCAATAATTATGTTGCTAATAACTTATTCGAATACAATGAAATTAAGTGGGGAATTGGAAGAAGAAATACATAATGAACAGAATGTAAAAACACAATCTCCCGTCGAAATGAATATTCAACGGAACAAAGATGGTGGTTACAAATTACCACCCGCACCACAATGAACAAGACCGACGCTTCAATATTAAAAGCATACATAGACTCTATTTACGCCAAACAAATTCTACTCCCTCAAACCCTTTGTATTTTTATTAATCTTGTACATCTGATAGGTTTGAATACCAGTAAGAAGGTTGTTGGTTTGAAGTGAAGAATCTATATCTTGTAATTGATTACTTAACATTTGATTTGATTCCTCAGTAACATAACTTAAATGTCCAATTTCATTAACTATGTTTTGACCCATTTCCTCAATCGAATACATTAAATTACTCAATCCATTACCTATGTTCCTTAACTCATTTCCTATGTTAGATAGTTTTTGAGATACTTCATTTTCCCAATTAGAGTTAAAGATGTTTAGCTTATCAAATGACTCGTGTATTTCATAGAAAGTAATCATATCATCTTCAACCAATGACACAATCATATTTAATGAATTAAAGAGTATTAAGCTATAAGAATGAATTTCATTTTTTAATATCCCAACATATTCATTTAACTCTTCTTCATTGGAGGTGTCTTTTATTGAATTAAAAATTAGTTGAACATTATTCTTTTTCGTTTTCAAGTAGCTCGATACTTTGACGAATTGCTGAACATAAGTTCTGTCTATTTCAATAATACTTTTTTGATGTTTTTTCAATAATAGATTAAAGTCATTTCCTTCAACTACATCAACTTCTCCATTTCCATCCTTGTCTAATTCTTTTAAAATATTAGTTTGAGATTCATTGAGATTTTCTATTCTCTGTTGTTCTTTTAATCTTTCTTTTTTTAATCTTTCTTTTTCTTTTAATCTTTCTTTTTCTGCTTCAATTCTCATCCGTTCTTTACTTCCTTCCTTTAACAAAGAATGAAGATTTAAAAAAAGTTTACTTTTTTCATTTAATTCCCTTCCCTCACCAGATGAAAACGGTGTAGCTGGACCTTTAAAATCTTGAAATTTATATCGTAAATAACTCAGACCTAAAACCGAATATTTTTCTAATTCAATATTGTTGTAATTTGAATAACACACTTTATAAAGTATATTATTCCCCCCTTGCATCTGTATCAATAAAAATGTTTTGTAATAAAAAATCTCATTTGCACAAAAACTAAATAAAAAATCATACTCATTGTGAAAAGATTTTAACATTTGTTCGCCTTCAATACCATCTCCGATTACTTTGCCCTCAAGAAAATTCGTCCCCCAAAAACCTTTAGATTTTTGCAAGGTTACATCCCAATTCCTAAACAAATTATTGTCTTTATTTTTTTCGTAAAACTCCTTTAATTCTTTACTTAAGTCTAATTCTTCCATATTTAGTTTGTTTGTCAAGATTCAAATATAAATTTCAAGTTATAATTTTTTAAGTCTACCAATTCAATATTCTAATATACAACTTTCAAACTTTCTTACAATAGATAGAAGTAACGTGAAGCTAACGCAATGGCATTTGATAAAGACACAGGAGCATCAGCTGGTAAGAAAAGTAAACGAGGCTCTAGCAAGCAAATTAATGAGATTAGAGAGGTTTATTCTGAACTACTACACAACAACAAGGACAAGCTCCAAGAATGGTTTGATGAAGTAGGAAAACAAGACCCTGCAAAAGCATTAGACCTAATGTTAAAGATGAGTGCGTTTGTACTACCCAAGTATAAATTAGTAGAGTCTAAAGTATTAGAAACAAGCGAACCAAAGGTTTATACCACTAGTTGGGGGACTTGATTAAAATAGTTATTTAGACCGAACAGCCCGAACAAAATGTTTGCTGGTCTTACTTAGTTCTTCCTCCTTGCCATTATCAATATTCTGAGTCCACACATTGTGGAAGTCATATTCATCGGCGCTCCAATATTCGAAACTAACAAGCCCGCCAATACTATCCTTATTTTCATATATCGCATTCAATTCATCCTTAGAAGGTAAACGCCATCCTTCTCCTATTTCTTTGCATATTTTTACAGCTTCATCCCATTTCATTTTTCCTAAATCCTGACCTAACACATCTAATTTGCCAAGTGTGATAGGAGAGTCTTTAAATTTTTTAGCAAGGTCTAGAGATTTTTGTGAGGTTTGAACACTATTAATCTCATCATTCTCTGAAAATACACCCATTAATCTTTTACCTGCTGAATGTAATCCTCCAGCAATTATTACTAATAAAATTCCATACATAACCGAAGATAAAACGGCAATATTATCTAATAAATCGGTGTCCGTTGGGTTTTGACTTATTATTCCGTAGGTGATAATCGCAAAAATAGGAAGCGATATCAATGCAATTCCAGCCGTTTTTAAATGTTTACCAGCACTATTAAATCTTTTTGTTACTTCTTCTTTTTCCATAATTCA
>Ga0206130_10005599_pt1 | contig 14791 bp, 13 predicted proteins | sample Helgoland_Spring_9_FD_148637 | JGI IMG/M metagenome (GOLD analysis project Ga0206130, IMG submission 148637) | Pelagic subsurface seawater microbial communities from Kabeltonne, Helgoland, North Sea - Helgoland_Spring_Bloom_20160512_1 | ecosystem: Environmental > Aquatic > Marine > Epipelagic ... | reverse complement strand
CGACATTAACTTAATCGACAGCGGATACCTCGCCCTGCTCTGGAAAAAACGCACTGGTGAATCACTACAGCGCCATTCAGGCTTGAAGTTCATCCAAGCACTGATCGAGACATCGAGCTTCAAAAAAAACACACGGCAACTCTGGGTCATGCCCGACCAAGCACACAGCGACGCCACAAAGCACTACCTTTCAAAACAGCAGATCAAGCTGGACGACGAGCACTTTTACCTCGCGCCCCATTACACCGAACCCCCGATCGAAGATCAGGCGCTGCTCGATATGATCCGTGCGCAACGCCCCGACTACGTCATCCTAACCATTGCTGGTGGCAAACAAGAAGTGCTCGGCTATTGGTTGCGCAACCAGCTGGACTACGAGCCAACGATACTCTGCATCGGCGCAGCCATCGCCTTTCTAACCGGTAAGCAGGTAAGCATTCCAAAATGGGCAGACCGCATCTATATCGGTTGGCTGCTGCGCATTATCACCGCCCCGAAAACCTTCCTCCCCCGCTACTGGAGTGCGCGCAAGCTTCGCAAGCTATTGAATCATTATTGCGAGACCTCCGCATAAAGATGAAGATCGTCTTCCAGAGTTATGCCTTTCATCCCGCTGTCGGAGGGATCGAAAGCAGTGCGCAAATTTTCATCCGAGAGTTTATAAACGCGGGTCACGAGATCCGGGTTCATACATTAACCTCACTGGGGACACAGCAGGAAATCAACACGGTTCCGGTCTCTCGTAATCCCACTCTTAGACAGCTGCTGCACGATTTTAAATGGGCGGACATCATCTATCAGCACAACCCCTCACTACGCTTATCTTGGCCATCGCTGCTGCGCTCGACACCGAAAGTCATTTCGATCCGAACCTGGATGCGACGTCACACAGACAATCGCATCTCACTCTTAGATAGGATCAAACGTTACTATGTCAGTCGGCAAACCGTCATCTCCAACAGCCAAGCAACTGCCGATGACCTAGACTTCTTCAGCACCGTCATTCAAAACGCATATGATGACCGCATATTTAATAATACGACTAAAAGTGCCGCGCGAGACGGATTAGTTTTCGTCGGCAGACTCGTTAAAGACAAAGGATGCGACGTCTTAATTAATGCGCTCGCACAACTGAATGCATCTGAGCCTCGTCAGCACTTGACCATCATTGGCGGCGGCCCAGAAGAGGCAGCACTTAAGCAACAAGCCATGGACTTGAGCTTAACCAAACAAATCAAATTCCTCGGACAACAGCCATCGAGCGCGGTTGCCCAGATACTCAACCAAAGTAAATATCACATCATCCCATCTCGATGGGCTGAGCCGTTTGGAATCGTCGCCCTAGAAGGGATCGCATGCGGCGCCATACCAATCGGTACTGATCAAGGCGGACTGGTCGATGCAATCGGCAAGTGTGGCCCATTATTTCCGGCAAATGATTTCGGTGCACTGGCAGCACTGATCGAAGAACTCGATCAAACGCCCCAATTATATAGACAATATCTCGACGAGCAGCAGCATCATTTAATCCAACATAGCCCCAAAACAGTCGCCCAACGCTACCTCGAAATTTTCGAAAAAGCTTCTCAAAGATGAAAATTGTCCTCTCACATCCTACTGGAAACGCAAATGTCCGGAATGCGCTCAGAGCAATCAAAGACATCGACCGATTAGCCGAATTTCACACAACGGTTGCCACCTTTGATCATAATATATTTGGTCACCTCTCGAAATTCGGATTCGGCAATCAACTTGAACGTCGTCGATACGACGAAGACTTGCGAGAAATTACATCGCTACAACCCTTTCGAGAAATCATCCGAGTCCTTGCCCTCAAATACGATTGGCATTCGCTATCCTCCTCTACCACCGGATCGTGCTCGATTGAAAAAGTCTATGAGGCACTTGATCGATACACAGCCAAGCGACTTGCGACTGTGAAAACTCAAGAAACTGGAGCCGTCTATTGCTATGAGGATGGTGCGGCAGTCTCCTTCAAAGCAGCCAGAGAAAAAGGGATGCACTGCATATACGAATTACCCATCGGCTACTGGCGATCCGCAATACAAATCCAATCCGAAGAGGCCGAGCTACGTCCTGCGTGGGCGGCGACCATGCCCGTGCTTGGAGACTCCAAACAAAAACTAGAAAAAAAAGATATCGAACTACAAACTGCAGATACCATTATCGTCGCGAGTCAATTCACAGCAAGCACACTGAAGGATGCTCCTTTCGAGATGTCTGATCCGATCATTATTCCATACGGTTGTGGAACGACAGTGACGACGAAAAAACCGTCGGTTCATTCAGACAAGAAGCTCAAGGTTCTCTACGTCGGCGCACTCAGCCAACGGAAAGGGGTGGCCTATCTTTTGGATGCGATCGAGCCTCTGGATGATATCATCGATTTAACCATTATCGGTAGACGCACCGCGGATTGCTCGGAAATGGACGCAGCGCTCAATAAATATCGCTGGCTTGAAAGTCTCCCCCACCACTCGATCCTCAAAGAAATGAGCGAGCATGATGTATTCGTATTTCCATCACTATTTGAAGGCTTCGGCTTGGTGCTGACAGAGGCGATGTCGCAAGGAATCCCGATTATTACAACGAGTCATACGTGCGCCCCGGACATCATGACCGACGGGAAGGAAGGGTTCATTATTCCAATTCGTGATAGTGAAGCGATTACGGAAAAACTTGAGCTGCTCCATAAAGATCGAGATCTCCTACACTCAATGAAAAGCTCGGCAATCGAAACTGCCCAACAAATTAGTTGGAAGCGCTACCAAGAGAAACTAGCAAATACGTTAAGCGGCGTCCTCTCATAATTAACACGTGCGATGAAACCAACTCGAATAGCCGTCATCATCAATTCATTTAATAGGCTGGCGCTACTCCAAAACTGCTTACGGGCTCTGGCGGAATGGCTACCAAATGAAGCCAAAAACATCCAAGCTACGATCTTCATCTACGATGCAGGTTCAAACGACGGCACGATCGAATGGCTCAAAGACGAATGTCATATACCAATTGACATTCAGACGATCGACGGCGGAAAAGACCAAGACACATCATTCTCTGCGGGCTTAAACAGGGCAGCAACAATCGCCTTGGAGAAGATGTCGGAACTCGAGTATCTTCTATTTTATGAAACAGATAATGAGATCAATTCCTACCAAGCAATCGCTCAAGCTTTGCACGCGTTAAACACAGAAGAATCGCTAGCCGCCTGCGGATTCACTGTTTCTAGGCATGATGGCTCGGCAGCTGGCGCAGGCATGCCCTTCCCGAAGATTTCACATTTTCTGATGGGAAAAAAGATCGTTCATCGCTTCCAACTCGAACAAATCCCTTATGTATGGACACAGCACAACGAGGCGCAATTCAGCTTCGCAGATGTCATGTTCACCAGTCCGCTCTTGGTGAAACGCGACGCGTGGGTAGAAAGCACCGGGCTCAACGCACAACGCTACCCGTTCTCTGACTGTGATATTGATTGGGCTAAACGCCTCACACTAGCGGGATGGCGCATGGGAGTCGTCAAGAGATCTGACGTGATTCACGACAACTCGGACAGTCTATCAAATTGGTCTCAGCAGCGAGCGCTGCACTTTCATTGTGCCAGACTACGCTACTTCAAGTGCTATCAACCAATACGCACACGCCTATTGTGGCCACACATGTTTGCCCTTCGGCACCTGACCGAGCTACTCATTATTTTTCTCTTTGTGAGAAACCCGGAGCGGAAAGCACACCTGAACTTTATCGCTAAAAACCTACTGAAGAGCGTGTTTAAGTCTTATGAGCCCCAAAGCTAATACGCAGCAAAAGTCGGCAGATGTAATCCTGCGGCGTTTAGTTTGGCTATACATCATCTTAGTCGTCACTGAAGGCGCGTTGCGAAAATGGTTTCTTCCCAGCTTCTCTGATTCACTTCTTATTATTAGAGACCCTATCGCCCTATTTTCCTATGCGGTCGCTCTACATCATAAGTGCTTCCCTCTGAATCGATTTATCCTCGTTGGATTGTCCCTAGGAGTCATGATGTCACTGACTACGATACTCTTCGGACATGGCAATTGGCTCATTGCGGCATTCGGTTTTCGTGTAAATATACTACACTTCCCGTTCGCGTTCATCATGGGCAGAGTGCTTTACCGGTCTGACGTCGTCGAAATTGGAAAATGGTGGCTGTGGACTACAATACCGATGACGATCATACTGGCACTGCAATTCGAACTACCGCAGTCGGCATGGATTAATCAATCGATTGGCGGAAAAGAAGGAATTGGATTCACTGGCGGGATGGGCCGATTTCGGCCAACCGGGACATTTAGCTTCACGAATGGGACAACCTTATTCTACACGTTTGCGATCGCATTCCTAATGGGCGGACTGACTCAGCATAAGCGTTACTCCAAACTGTTACTAGGCTTAAGCTCGATTGCAATTTTACTCGCCCTGCCACTTTCGATCAGTCGATCCATGTTGCTCATATCTGCATTCATAGTCCTCGTCGGCCTCTTATGCACAGCCATGCAAAAAATGGCACTCATGCGCTATGCTCGTATCCTCCTAGCCCTAGCTGCAGGCTTATTCATCGCGAATCAAATTCCAATATTTGACGATGCGAAGGACGCCTTCCTCGCGAGATGGGAAAAAGCTACAAACATAGATCATACAGGCATACGTGACTCCATCTTGATGAGAACATTTAATATGTTCGCCGATCCTCTGTTAAACAACGACGATGCAACTGCTTTGGGGGTTGGTTTGGGAGCTGGCACAAATGTAGGCTCGAAACTATTAACTGGTGAACGCCAGTTCCTACATGGTGAATCTGAATGGCATCGAATCATCGGAGAGTCTGGAATCATATTAGGGCTCAGTTATATACTCTGGCGAGTTTGGCTCGTCGTTCGATTAACCCGATTAAGTATCAGAACCTTACTTAAAGGAAACGGCTTGCCGGTAATCCTGTTAGCCTGCAATGGCTTTAATATACTCATTGCTCAAATTGGTCAGACTACAGTATACGGTTTCACCATCGTCGGTATTGGCATCACCATCGCCGCAATGCGTCAAAGTCCGCAGATTGCACAATCAACGAAAATAACTCCCCAATCGCCAATAACCGACCAATGAAAATCCTACACATCATAGGCAGTTTGGCCCCAGAGACTGGTGGCACCAGCGAGGCTGTTAAATTGTCAGCCAATGTGATGCTCGACTTAGGCATTGAGGTCGAAATTGCGACACTCGACTCATCCACTCATTTCACACTAACACCGAATAAATTTGCCTACCCCGTGCATCTAATGGGTGCAGAAAAACGAAGTTACTACGGCTATTCCAAACGCTTCAATGAGTGGATACAAGAACGCGTAAGCGACTACGATGCGATCATCATTCATGGCTTATGGCAATATCATAGCCTCGCAACCAGTCGTGCCTGTCGCAAGCAAGCCATCCCATACTTTGTATTCATCCACGGCATGCTCGACCCTTGGTTTAATACCACCTACCCTCTAAAGCGTCTAAAAAAATTACTCTATTGGTTCTGGGGTGAGAACCCTGGCCTAAGACATGCCAATGCAGTGCTCTTCACGACCGACGAGGAACGCCTGCTCGCGCGCAGAAGCTTCCCCGCTTATCGAGTGAATGAGCAAGTCGTCGGACTGGGCACACTAGCGCCAGACATTGATCTAGAAAAGATCCTTGAAACCTTCCGTGCCCAAGCGAATCCATGGGCGCAGCGCCCCTACTTTCTATTCATGAGTCGCATTCAGGAGAAGAAAGGCTTGGATTTATTAGTGGCTGCTTATGTAGGACTTCGCTCCAACGATCCTTCGATCCCCAATCTCGTCATCGCAGGCCCAATCCAACAACAGGATTACGCCGATCAAATAAAGACAAAAAATGACCAGGCAGGTATTTACTGGATCGGCACACTTGACGGCATTCAAAAATGGCAAGCGCTGGCCGCGGCTGAGGCCATGACACTGGTTTCACACCAGGAAAACTTCGGACTCGTCGTCGCCGAAGCCCTCTCTGTCGGGACGCCAGTGCTGATATCAAACAAGGTGAACATCTGGCGCGAAGTCGCCGAAACTAAAGCGGGCTATGTCAGCAACGACACAGAAGAAGGCGCCAATGAACTCTTAAGTAAATGGCTAAACTCCTCAAAAAGTCACCGTTCAAAAATGAGAGAAAATGCACGAAAAACCTTTAGTATGTACTTCGACATACAAACATCTACCAAACGCTTGATCGATACTATTAAAGACTGTTCAATTATATAGCTTTATTATGCTTAACCAAGTTTCCATCGTCATCCCAACACTCGAAAGACCACACATGCTTGAGCGATCGATCGGCAGTTGCCTCGGCCAGACCGTGCCCCCGCTCGAAGTGCTAGTCGTTGATAACGGAGATCACCCAGGCACTATAGAAATAGTGGAGAAATTAAATCGCAACAAATCTGGTATCGGGGTTCGTCGCCTCGCCTCCGAAAAAGGCAATCTGAGCAAGGCCTTGACCCTCGGCTTTGAGAGCGCACAAGGCGACTGGACGATTCACCTTGATGACGACGACCTGCTGGTGCCCACTCGGGTCGAGCTAGACATCGAGCTCGGTCAAGATCTAGCAGACAATGACGTGGGTATCGTGCACGATTTCGTCCGCGTTGACTACAATGGTAGTCTCGTATGGCAGCATTCGGCGGGAGATAAACCACTGGGTCTGAAAGAAGCGCTAGTGCTCGACCACTTCCCCCCCCCGCCTGCGTTGACCTGGCGCAGTGAACTGCTCAAGAAATATCATCCCTTCCATACTAAAGACGGGCGTCTCATCGACTATATCGTCTATGCAAATCTGTTGGCTCACGGTCAATTAACGAAGAGCCACCAATGCGGATATATACAAGACGACACCCGCATCCCAGGACGGCTCAGTGGCCTCTTCACGCGCTCGATTGGAGAAATCGATATTCATCGTGAAAACTTCCGCGAGTTACGCTCGCTAGTCACTGCGAACGAGGAAGAAATCGATCAACGTCTCGATGCTCAAATCGCTTTTTATTCCGGCCGATCCAATGGACTAAAAGTATTTTACGGCGAGGCTGGATCTTACGCGAGGGCACACCCCATCGAGGCACTCAAAGGGATGTTGTCGCCCTTTCGGGCGTTCGCCAGTCGATATTTTTCAAGTATTTTACCAGAAGTTCGCGGCTCCAGAAGCTATACACTCGATACGTTTGCTAAGCAATCTCCCGAGATATGCCATTTAATCCAGAATGCGAGGCTCAAAACGAATGATTAAGCCGAATACAGATTACAAGATCGACCTACTCCAATCAAACAGCGTGTGGGAGAAGAAAACCAAACTCCGGCGAGTTCTCTGGCAATGCCTAGTCAAACCGATTTATCACCTGATCCCAACGAAGCGACTGTATCACCTTCGTATTTGGATGCTCCGAGCTATGGGTGCAACGATTGGGCGCGATTGCCTCATCCTGCCACGAGTCAATATACTCATGCCTTGGAACTTAGTGCTAGGAGACGTCGTCGTGCTATCTCACGACGTGTGCATTCTGAACTTTGCCAAAGTTACGGTAAAATCAATGAGTGTCATATCCCAAGGGGTCCATTTGTGCACGGGCACCCACGATTATGAGCATCCACATTTCCCCCTTACTTATGAACCTATCGTAATTGAGTCGGAGAATTGGGTCGCTTCCGGAGCATTTATAGCTCCAGGCGTAACACTTGGACGCGGATGCGTAGTAGGCGCTTATTCAGTCGTGATCAAAGATATGCCAGCCTGGATGGTTTGCGCTGGAAACCCCTGCAAACCAATTAAACGTCGAGATATTAAACCCACCGCAGAACCCACGCATGACACCGTTTAATAAACCTTACTTCATAGGCACAGAAATTGAATTACTGAAGGCAACATTTGCTTCAGGCGACGTCTCAGGCAATGGTGGCATGACTAAGAAATGTCATGCCTATTTCGAAAAACGCTGGGGCTTCGGCAAATGCTTATTTACGGCATCTTGCACACACGCGCTCGAAATGTGTGCGCTATTGCTGAATTTAGCCCCAGGAGATGAAGTCATCGTGCCCTCCTATACGTTCGTCTCTAGTGCACTAGCCTTCGTCCGAGAAGGTGCGAAACCAGTATTTGTCGATAGCCGAGAAGATCATCCGGGGATGGATGAAAATGCGATCGAAGCCGCAATTACTGCAAAGACTCGAGCAATCATCGTCGTCCACTATGCGGGTGTCGCTTGTGACATGGACAAAATAATGGCCATTGCAGAGCGACATGGCCTAATCGTGATTGAAGATGCGGCTCATGCAATAGACAGCTTTTACAAAGGACGCGCTCTTGGCAGTATCGGACATTTCGGCTGTTTTTCTTTTCACGAAACGAAGAACATTCATTGCGGCGAAGGTGGCATGCTCATCATCAACGATGATACCTATGCAGATCGGGCCGAAATACTTTGGGAAAAAGGCACGAACCGTTCCCAGTTCTATCGCGGTGAAGTTGATAAATACGGCTGGGTCGATACGGGATCATCCTTCCTCGGGTCGGATATTTCTGCGACCTTCCTATACGCGCAATTACTCGCATTGGACGAAATACAGAATCAGCGTAAGGCTCTTTGGAGCAACTACCATACAGCGTTTTTACAGCGTGAACTCCCTCCCCAAATACAACTCCCAGGCATCCCCGAATACGCAACCTGTAATGCCCACAACTATTACCTACGCCTTGAGTCAACAGAGCAACGCAGTGAACTGATTCAACGACTCAAAGAAACAGGCTATATGGCTGTCTTTCACTATTTAGCATTACACCAAAGCGAATATTACCTACGGCACTATCCATATAAACAGTTAAAAATGGCTGAGTGCTATGAATCTACCTTGCTTCGATTCCCCTTACATCACGCTGTGACAAGTGAGGACGTAGAGAACATAGTCGACGTCGTCGCACAAACGCTCGAATCAAGCTAACAATCAACAGGCATTACACTATGAAAGGTATCATACTAGCAGGCGGTTCTGGAACTCGACTACACCCCATTACACTGGCGATATCAAAGCAGTTAATGCCGATCTATGACAAGCCGATGATCTACTATCCTCTCTCGGTTCTGATGTTGGCCAAGATACGAGAAATTCTCATCATCACTACCCCGACAGATCGCCCCAACTTTGAAGCGCTCCTTGGCGATGGCTCTCAACTGGGTTGTCATTTCGAATATGCGGAGCAAGAAGAACCGAACGGCCTCGCACAAGCATTCGTCATCGGGAAAGAATTCATTGGAACAGATCCCGTGGCTCTAATCTTAGGCGACAATATTTTCTACGGCTCAGGGTTTGGTAGCTTGATACGTGAACATACGAAACCTGATGGAGCATACATCTTCGCAGCTCCGGTTAAAGACCCCGAGCGCTATGGGATCGTCGAATTTGACGATGAACAAAATGCAGTTTCGATTGAAGAAAAGCCTAAATCTCCCAAGTCAAGCTATGCAGTCCCTGGCTTATATTTCTACGACAATGATGTGGTTCAGATTGCCGAGCAGATCCCTCCGTCAGCCAGAGGTGAATATGAAATCACCTCAATCAACCAAGTCTACTTGGAACGCAACAAACTCAAGGTAGGAATTTTCAATCGTGGCATTGCATGGCTCGACACAGGTACATTCGCAGCACTCAATGAAGCCTCGACCTTCGTTCGAGTCATCGAAGAACGACACAATACAAAGATCGGTTGCATCGAAGAAGTCGCCTTCTATTCCGGATTCATTGATCAAGCACAGCTATTTAAGCTAGCGGAACAACTACAGAAATCAGGCTACGGCGACTATTTGAAGGCAATCGCGAAGCAGGCTTATCTAACACCAATTAATTAGCCTCCTCTGATATTATCATAGAACAACTGAAAGAAGGCACATTTTAAAAAGAACCAGTCAAACGAGCGTCACATAGACCGTTTTATTTCTTAATACCTAAAGATGTAAGCGCCTTATTGATGGGACGACCGATACGTTCGACCAAATCATAGCGCTCCATGACTGAAAGAAAGTAGCGAGGGTGCACACAAGACATGACTGGATTTGGGTTTTTTTCGTATTCGGCTTTAAGCCGAGGGTAGTCATCGAGACGATCCTTCTTAACGAAAACGAGCATATTCTGCAAATACCACCATTCGATACGATCATCATACCAAAATTCAGGGCGAATACAATCGATGGCTACATAGCCATTTTTCTCAAACATTTTAGCCCACTCGATTTGCCACTTATTGTTGTGTGGGCCAGGCCCGACTGATCGTTGATGGGGTATCGGCGCAGAGAAAAACACAACTGGAGCCAAACGTGTCATCGTATCAACAAATCCTTGGGACTTAGCCTCCGGGAGGTGAACAACGACCTCAAACGAAGTCGCCACGTCAAACTGCTCGTCTAGCTTTAGTTCGTTATTTAAATCATGAATGAGAATTTCACTCACATCGACTTGGATTTGCTTCATATCGAGCCAAGGCCCCTCAACTCCGAGAACTCGGCTCGCCCCGCCTTTTTTAAAATAGTTCAACCATTCGCCAGTGCCACACCCTAAGTCAACGACGCTATCAATATCTAACAGCTCCATTAAATAAGGAGTCATAATTTCAGCTGATGGCTGAGAGCCCTCGGCCATTATTGAGAAGAATTCTTCATCGTAACATTCCATAGTGTTTATGCGTGATCTAAATTTATTGCCTATTTATAGTATTAGCAAAGTGATTTTTACAAAAGAAAGGAAAATTTCATCCACTTCAGAAGATTGCTTGACGCTCTCTACCGTCGAAGAAAACCATTGCTACATGAATTAATCAGTATGAAAACCTTGGTCGTTTACAGCGTCAACTGCGCTTGCTCTTCACTCCTCCCGAGAGAACTCCCAGCCAGCGCTTTAGCATCGCAACATCCTGATCATCCACGAATTCAATCTTGGATAGCTGCACTCCGTAAAAGAAGAGCGAAAGAGCCAGAAAAAATTCTTTAAATTCGCTAATATCCCAACGGCGCTCGAATTCAACCGAACCATGAACCAAGAAAATCCCTTGAGATGCTACGCAGAGTAATAATAATCCGACTAGAAGCACTTTCCTACTTTTTTGCGCCTCGATAACAACAAGGAATCCAATGGATGTGAGACTCCAGAAAAAAGTAACTTGAGTAGTCAAGTGGTTCCACATGCTAAAATTGAATACATGCGGAATCGAACCAACCACGATGAGAGAAACATCAGGAATAAATCGATTAAGGAAATTGATACGTTCAACAGGAAAGATCAAACGAAGTGCAGGGCAAAGAACCATGAGCACAAAACAACCAGTGTAATAAACGAGCTCAAAGCCATATGTTGCAAAATTATGTAGATTCAATTCTCCCTGCATATTTGCTTCCATAAATTCGGGCGTCTCAACCTCCAAAATCCGTTGAAACCATGAAATCTCCTCCATTGAAGTAACGAAAAATGCAAACGCAATGATCAGCAGTGAAACTTTAGTGAGACCATTCAAACTCTGCCTTACTGTGGCTCTAAATAGCGGGCGAAGCGTCAATAAACAGCCAAGAAAAAGCAACAAAGCCGAGCACTGCTCCACTGGGCTATCTTCAAGTGCCAACGTCACAAATGAAGCTGGAGAAATCACAATTAAGGATGCACTCGCCGCAGCGAGAATAGCAGGCAGCCAGGTGTTTGTGATACGATACGAAACATCAAAGATTCCGTCTTTTCGACTCAAAACAAACGAAAGTAAAAACAAGAAAAATGAAATACTCCCAAGTAAAATAAAAGCAGAACGGCAGAAAAAGAGGGAATCAAACAACGGAAGTCCGTCTTCCAATACCGTTCGAATCGCAGCGAAATGTAACTGCAGATCAATCACCACGACCGTCAGGATAAATATAAATCCAAGCACAAGAAACAGACAGCGCTTTTGTCTTATTAATTCTACGATTGAAACTGATAACATAAGATGGGTTCCACTAAGTTAATGTGCTCTAAGCACAGTAGTAGAAATGCGTTCTCAATCAATTGTGTATTGATACACGACTACTCAAGCAAGTAAGAAAGGCTTGCCTTAGACACCGGCTAGATCCATCTGGATAACCAACAAGAAAGAGGACTCGCTTAACTATTAAAATACACTTAGCTCTAATGCTTATGCTCAGTCGACTCCTTGAGATAGCGCGCGTCACATCGAAGGCGGCTCCCCTACAGGCCATCATCCTCGGCTTGGGATTCTGCTCAGGATTGTTAATCATTCACGTCCTGCCTCCTGAGGATTACGCATTATATATAATCGCTTACAGTTTCCTGACGACAATCATAGTTGTATCGGACAGTGGTATCGGCAGCGCGGTTCTTGCAGAAGGCGGAAAGGTATGGCAAGACTCTACTAAATTAGGACAGGTTATCACGACGGGGCTCGAGATCCGTAAGCGTTTCTCCCTAGTGGCCATCATTATTGCTTTACCCACGATGGCGCTATTTCTGGCTCATCATGGCGCGAGTTGGAAGCAAATCATCTGCATAGAACTCGTAATCCTGCCCCTCATATATATTCAGCTCTCAGCTGATTTATTAGGCGTGGCACCGAGCTTACATCAACGCATATCAGAACTTCAAAATGTTGAGTTCAAAACAACTTTTTTAAGGTTAGCACTCTTTTTAATTTGTTTATTTACCCTGCCCTACGTCGCAGTCGTCATACTTGCAACAGGAATCGCCACCAGCTACCAGCTCTGGAGACTTCGAAAAATATCGAATTCCATCTGCGACCTAAATCAACCCAAAGATGCTAAAGTAAAGAAGAGCATATACAAGGTGACTCGGCGCATGATGCCCAATGCCATTTATACCTGTCTATCTGGGACATTATCCATTTGGCTCATTAGTATATTCGGAAATACAGAGTCTGTCGCAGAAGTCGGTGCGATTGAACGAATCGCGCGTTTACTCTTAGTAGTCATGGCACTTTTCTACTTAATCATCGAACCGCGCTTCGCTCGCCTATCAGAAAGCAATCCATCGCTATTACGTACCCGGTTCTTACAAATACACATTGCCTCTTGGGTTTTGGGAGCTGGAATCGCTTTGAGTATTTATCTTTTCCCTCAGCCATTAGTTTATTTGCTAGGTTCACACTACGAAAACCTCACCTATGAGATACAACTTCGAGGCCTAGTCATGGGCTTAGTTTTTGTCGCCAATGCAACCAGTTCAATCGCATCAGCTCGAGCCTGGATCGTACCTCCAGTCCCATTAATTACTGGGCAAATAATAAGTCAAGTGATCGCAATCATGGTTTTCGATTGCTCCACGACTGCGGGAGTCATCCTCATTCCCATTTTTCCGATCAGTGTCATCATCATTATGCGAACATACTATTCACTGCACTCCATTCAGAAATTGAAACATCCTACTACGGATAACGGCTAGCATGTTAGACTTGGGATTAGAAGTCTAGTTGGCTGAATCCTCTCAAAACCAATCAATGCGCGTGGTCGTGGCTATGCGACTGTTCCAACATCTGAACTTTATCCTCCAAGCTCGCTTCAGTTGGAAAAGTCGGCACTGCCGCTTGCGGCTGAAAGCGCTGCCACACTGGAATTTTCAATTCCTCCTCCAACTCGCGAATGCGATCGAGAATAATTGGCTCTTGCGCATAGGGATCATCCGGTAAGTCGTTGTGCAACTGCTTTAGGTAGTCATACGCCTCGGCATCTTTCCCCTGGCGGCGTAAGAGTTCCCCGTAAATACGGGCGGCGAAATACGGCGCATCGGGTTGCTGCGATGCGAGTAGAAACCACTTCGCGGCATTCGCAGTGTCTTTCAAGCGATTCAGATAAATCTGCCCAGTCTCCAAGTAGAGTTTCGCTTTATTCGGGTGAAACTCGCGGGCGGTCGCCAACATCGCAAACGCTTGCTCGGCCTGCTCATGGTCGAGCGCCTGCTGACGACTCTCTGGCACATCCGTGTAGCCCCCCTCTTCCTGGATACGCCAGTTCGGCACATCGTAAGCAATCATGCGCGCACCATTGATCCAGAAAAACTCAGGTCGTGGGTCGAGGGTCGTCACCAGCCGCACCATCGCATCGAGCTTCACACGATCGCGTCGCTCCCAAATCGTGTTGGTCCGAATCCAGAGAAAGTCGGCCATCACTGCGCGAAACCCACCGAGCACACCGACGATGAGTCCCTGTCCGAGCGCACCTTCGATCGCCTGCAGATTCATCTCTGGCTGGCGTGCCTTCACCACTTGCCATGCCGGCGCTTCGATCGGACGCGTGACCACACCGAGCACGACCATCACGAACAGCACGATACTCACACTGCGCGCGCGCAGAAATAATGGATGCTTGAGACAAGTACTGGCAGACATCAGCTAGATCTCCCGCTTTTTGAAGTTCACCTGCGCGAGCAGAATGAAGGCAACGGTATAAATCAATCCGTAGCCGACAATCTGCAGCACGGTGCCTGTCGGCAACGGAGTGCTGGAAGCGAACACCAGTTGATCGCCGACATTGAACAATTGAAAATTCGGAAAGATCAGCCCAAGCACACGCACCAACCACGCCCCGACGCCCTGCTCCATTGAGGAATACGCATCGCGTGCGATGTATTGCAGCTGGCAAATAATCAGCATGAAGAACGACACCACCACGGTGTACAGATTCGTATTCGAGAAGCTGGCAATGAACAAAGCGATCGCGCTC
>Ga0206130_10005598_pt1 | contig 14791 bp, 15 predicted proteins | sample Helgoland_Spring_9_FD_148637 | JGI IMG/M metagenome (GOLD analysis project Ga0206130, IMG submission 148637) | Pelagic subsurface seawater microbial communities from Kabeltonne, Helgoland, North Sea - Helgoland_Spring_Bloom_20160512_1 | ecosystem: Environmental > Aquatic > Marine > Epipelagic ... | reverse complement strand
ATCAACCCTTTAGTAAGTATCAATTAGACATAATACCTATTATACGAAGTAAGCATATTGTGCTACCGGCTAACTATCAGCAGGTTATGCAATCGTCATGACTAAGTATACTACAGGCATTGCCTTATCTTATAACAAATGTATACAGATCCCCACCCCCTACAGAAAAAACTTAGGGCAGCCATGGGGTAAAAAATCCCCGCGTATATAGCGTAAGCCGTTCACATTTTTTCACCACTTTTTGAACCGACCCTTACCGCCTCTTATATCGTGCAAACCTAAAGCTTAACTTTAATATTGCTAGGCAAACAGGTGTTAGAGCTACTTACTGCTTCTTATAACAAGCGTATAGCACTACTACTGGAGCCACCTGTCAGATTCGAACTGACGACCGTTCGCTTACAAGGCGAGTGCTCTACCAACTGAGCTAAGGTGGCGAAATTCGTAGTTAGAGCTTCTTAGAACGTCGGGAAGATCTCGTCGTTATCGTCTAAGCCGTCTTCTACTTTGGGTTCATCTTCTGGTATAAACTCTACACCAAAGTCTGTTATAAGGTCTAGCTTAGCGATCTCAAGACACCCTATAATGGTCTGACTGTTCAAGTCGAACTCCTGCTGAAACTTTACTAATAACTTATTAAGTTCGAACTGCAGAACATCTGTTTGATCGTCGTGATTCATGATGTCGCTACGCTATCACAGATTGTTATTACTTGTAAACCTTTTTGTTTTAATCTTATTGAGACAAAGTTGAGACAACGCTACACCCCTCTATTTCACAAGGGTTTTAACTTTTATAGTTGACAGGTTTCCTTCGGTGATTTTTCATTAAACTAATGATATTTAGATAGTCGTTATAACGTATGTTAACAGATACGATAAACCGTAAGTAAGTAATAAGTAAAGCAACAGATGAGTAGTAGTAAGATTACAGTAAAGCTGTTACTGCTCCTACTTACTCTATAGAGGTTTCTACAGCGATTCGCTTCAAAACCTGTTTTAACGGAAGCTATTGCTACTTCTAACAGCAGTAATACTAACAAAGGTTTAAGGATAGGTGTATCTATAGATATAGATGTAACAGGTAACAGCAGTCATACTTATGTATTTATACTAACTACCACAGCACCTGTGAAGATTTGTTATAACAAGTAGTAGAAGCGTGAAGGTAGTACAGAAGTTGTTACAAGTCTTACACTAAGTCCAAAGCAAAGCCTTACTACCTTTAAAGCTTCTCTTGTGAAAGCTATCAGTAAAAGTATCAAGTTCTTGTTGTAGTAGCTCCTGCTTACGGTCTTGCATGTTTTGATTAACATCTGCTGCCATCTGTTGAACCCAATAAGCTACAGCTATAGACAAAGCATCTAGACGGTCATCATGGGTAAGGCTGTTCTTTTCTCTTGTTATCCTTGATAACTGGTAAAAGAGCATGTACCTCGACTGTGACTCTATTGGATAAGCTTGAGCAGATTTAAAGTCTAAAGTAACAACAGAAGGATCAAACACCAGTCTGTGAGCATTCATAACAGGTTCTAAAACATCTACGATTCTAAGCTCCTTCTGTTTGTTATGTCTTACTTCTTCTATGGTACAAGGGTAAGTAGTACGAAACAGAGGTTTAATAAGTTCCATGAACATGCCATCACCGAAGTTAGACTCTATAACAACTTGATTAACTTTGTTATGTTTAGCTATGCCTACTAGTTGTTGTAAGGTTTGGGTGTCGTAGCCTCCTTTTAAGCCTCCGGCATCTGGAACATACAGTGTACCGTTTAACATCTTTACTACAGCGTACCCGGTTTCATCTTTACCTCTACCGCTAGGGTCAATAGATAGTACAGAACCAGTGTAAGGTATCATGTCTCCTATTGTTTTAAGGGGCCTGTGGAAGCGGTCAGAGCGTAATCCAACATTAGGTAGGTCTCTGTCAGCAAAGGTAGGATCAGATGTCCACATCACCTTCTCAGGGGCTACCTCTGTATCTACATCCATAACAATAAGGTCGTTAATCTTTAAGGGGTAGCGGTCAGCATCAGATAACCGAGGGTTAAGCATGAACTGTAAAGCATACCCCGTCCTGCCGTACGACATCTTTCGTTCTTCTAGGTCAAGGTCAGAGAACCGTAAAGGCTCTGTAGTCGTACCTTCCGTGTCTTCTGTGGTGTTATTGCCTATAAAGGGTGCTAGGTCGTCTCCGTAGTGAGATGTAAGCGTAGACACCTGTGGATACTCAGAAGGCCATATACGAGCGTTGTAGCCTCTGTCTCGCAGTTTGTTATAGATACTGTCTTCACATTGAGGAGTACCAAGGAATAGGATGCGAGAGCTGTCTAAGGGTTTAAGGATAGCTTCAAACTCTTTTACTTGTTCATCCAGCTTGTCCCTCATACCTTGTGTAGCAGAGTTGTTGGGTACTTCGATGTCGTCGGCTACAATAATGTCAGCACGAGATCCTGTAAGCTGTGATGATATACCCAGTGATTTAACAGAGGGAGCGTGAGCAGCAGGAGCAGGGCCTACATCAAAGCTAATCTTAGAGAAGCGTTGGTTCTCATTAGGTATAAGTCCTTGTAAGATGGGTATGTCGTGTATGATCTTTAAGGTAAAGGTGGAGAAGTCATCCGCTCTGTTCTTACTGGCAGATACTACAAGGATGTTCAAGGATGGGTCTAGCAGTAGCTGGTGTACTACATAGGCACTACAGATCCAACTCTTACCTACTCCACGAAAAGCCATGATAACAGACCTCTTAGGGCCGTGTTGCATGTAATCAGCTAGGTCGTACTGTAAAGGTGTAGGATCAGGAAGGTTAAGATGCTTCCATATAATAAACAGAAAGTTCTTAAAGTTCTTTAGCTGCGGTGGTATCTCTTGCGGTTTTATCGGTGTTTTCTTTTTCATCATCATTGTAAAGTAAAAGAGCCGCCCCCGACTAATGCAGTGGACGACTCCTTATTGGTGTTAGTATAAACAAAGAGTAGGTATTACTTGCCAAGTTGTTGTTGAACCTCTGGCTCCTCTAAAAAAGGTAGAGCTTCACCCATCAAATCATGCAGAGGAGTTCCTTCTTCGGACATACACTCAACACGATTATCTTTAAGGAACTTAATCACACAGTTAATCAATGCCGGGTTATACTCCTCGGTGGCCTTCATGAACTTCACAGCGTCTGTTAACAGATCTGCTGTTTGTCCGTGCATCTTACCTAGTTCTTTGAATGACTTCATACGTTGTTATTTATCTCTCAGTAGCTGGTCGTGGTCACCGAATCCGTTCATATTGTTCAAGATTCTAGTGATCCATGAATGTAAAAGAGCCGAGGTGCTGACACCCAAATCTGATGCGATGCCAGCGACCTCCCTCTTTTGCGAGCTAGTGAGACGAAAATTAATAGGTACTAATGTATCCTTCTTCTTTTTCGCACTCATTTGTATTAGCTATTTATTAATGTTTAAGTCTTACGCCATTGCAGCTGTAAAGTCAGCCAATGAACCAAGATTGTTTCCGTCTCCAAGAACAACGTCGTTAGCTTTAACGTCGATCAAAGCAGCACTGCTGTCGTCTCCACTGATGTCAGTAGAAGTAGCAGAAGCTGAAGTTCTGTAGAAAGCAAACTTGTCTTCACCTTCGTCATATACAGCAGCGATGTTTCCGTTGTCGGAAGAACCACGCTCAATGATAAACCCAGCGTCGTTACCGTTGTTAGCACTTGAACCAGCTCCGTCATTGAGAAGCATGATAGCATCTTTAACTTGGGAGTTTGTTGTTTCAAGTGAAGTTGTTGTACCTTGAACAGTTAAGTTACCGCTAAGGACAAGATTTGTTCCACTTACGTCTCCTGTGAAGGAAGCACCAGCAAGATTAGCTTTAGCTGTGTCGAGAGCAGATTCAGCAGCACGAGCAGTCGAAGCTTCAGCAGTAATGTTGGACTGAAGAGTCGTGTCAGCAGATGCACGGGCAGTAGCTTCACCACTAACAGCAGCGATACGAGCAGTTTCTTCAGCGTCGATATTGGACTGTAAGGTCGTATCAGCGGAAGTTCTGGCAGTTTCTTCGTCGTCAATGTTTGTTTGAAGCGTAGAGTCAGCAGCTTGACGTGCTGTTTCTTCGGAATCAATGTTGCTTTGAAGGGTAGTATCAGCACTGGCTCTTGTGGAAGCTTCACTTGTGATGTTGCTTTGAAGAGTTGTGTCGGCAGATGCACGAGCTGTTTCTTCAGCGTCAATCTCAGCTTGTAAAGCGGAATCAGCAGATGCACGAGTACTAGCTTCAGAAGAGATAGCGTCAGCGTTAGTTTTGATTTGTCCGTCGAGAGCTTCGTCAGCTCCAACCAATGTAGTTACCGAAGTAATGTAGTTAGTGGAGGAGTTAGCGGAGTACGATCCACCAGCAGCAAGACCGGAAGCGGATTGAGTAGCGTCTAACTCGGACTGAAGAGCGGCATCAGCGGATGTTCTGCTGCTTGCTTCTGTGTCGATGTTACCTTGTAAGGTAGAGTCAGCAGATGCTCGGCTTGAAGCTTCGCTTGTGATGTTGGATTGCAACGTTGTATCAGCACTTGCACGACTGGAAGCTTCACTGTCAATGTTTGACTGTAGTGTGGCTTCAGCAGCTGTCGCACGTGTTGTCTCAACGGCAATAGCACTCTTGGTCGACTGACCGATTTGATAGAATATAGATGATGTATCTGGCATATTATTAGTATTTAGTTAGTTAATGATTAGATTAAAGCGTCGTATTTACGCAGTACCGTCTGACACAAGCTCTGTCCAAGCAGAACCGTCCCAAATGATAACTTTATTAGTGTCCGTCTCAAAGTATGCTTTACCAGCAGCTGGCGAAGCGGGACGGGTGGATGATGTAATTAAGTCTAGTTTAGCCATGTCTTATAGTTCCTCCTCTGGTGCAGTCCAAGCTTCTCCTGATAATACAGTAAGCATAGCTGAGTGACCCAGCGTGTCTTTACCGTACAAGCAACGAGGCTTAGGTCCTGCGTATTTAACAAAGGTTTCATCCCCCGTTATATTGTATCTTAGTGTATCTCCTGAAGTCTCAAGTACATCGTCAAAGTTGACGGATGAAACATCAGAAGCGTTTATTATAACATATTGTCTATCGCTCATAATTATTAGTAAGGGTTAGGAAGGAACGTCAGAGGAGAAGGTTGGGCCGTTAGTTAGTGTACCGTTGTTACTTCCACTTCCTTGGTCTGTGATGGTTGTACCTGTTCCACCATTGTTATCTCCCATTCTCCAATACCCTAGAGGACTTAAAGAAGATATGTCAGCAGGAACTCCACTGTTATATATGTCCGTCACAGTAGAGCTAGATAATTCAGAATTAAAAACAGCTACCTCATCAATAAGACCATTCATTACAGAACTATTAAGTTCCCATTGCCCAAGCCGTAACGATCCTTGCTGAGAAGCCATACCAGCGTAAGTACCCGCATTGCCGACTGTTGAGCTTGCCAAACTACCCGCTTTATAAAGATTAATACCTGCTGCTGTGTTTGACCCGTCATAAGTACATAAGATATGATGCCATGAACCTGTTGAAAGTGCGGTAGAGAATTTCTGTAAGTAAGCACTAGTTCCATCGTTACTCCACAAAATCATATTGAATCGACCGCTTGAGTCAGTACCGAATAACCATTCCGTGTTTCCTTTTCCTGCAACCCTAGCTCGAATATTAGAGTCAAGTTTCACCCAAGCACTAATACTAAATGCTGAGTCGTTACCAGCACCGTCAGTAAATGAAAAATCAGCGTTACCTCCGCAATCTACATAATCATTAGAGCCGTCAAGGTCTACACTGTAGTCGTTACTAAAAGCAGCACTATACTCATTAGCAAAACCCTTCCACACTCCGCTATCGTACACAACAATAGAACCAGCGTCGGTGCTTCCTGCTTTCTTTAGGTACAACTCACCATTCTTAGCAAGTCCGTTAGTAACAAGCGAAGATTGCTCGCTGTCGTCAATTAATGTAATATCACTCATTCTTAGCTGTTGTTAAAGATTTGCCAGTTAGTTCCGTCAAACACATACAAGTCGTAGTTATCGCTACCGTACATGATAGTACCTGTGTCGTCGCTAGTTCTAGCCGTTATGTTTGCAGCAGTATCTACTGAAGGGGAGACGGTGTCTTGTGGGAATCCGAGTACTGACTTTAAGAAGTCTGAAACTGCATCCGACTTATCGACCTTGTCATCCAACTTCGTCTTAACTGTCTGCCCGATTTGTTGAAGTATGTTTGCCATAGTTGTTGTTAATGTTGTATGTTAGTGTTTAAAGTAAGTCAAAACTTATTGTGGGTTTACCCATCCTGACTCAGTAAATACGTAAAGCTTAGAGGTATCAGTAGCAAAAGCCATAGTACCTAAATCGTCTCCAGTTCTGGAAGTTATGTTACTCTCCGTGTCCAAGATAGCTTGGCTTGTCGAAGTAAGAGAAATTAAAAGGTTTCTTACGCTTTGTCCCATTTGATACCATACACTCATATTTTGTTTTCATTTTAGGTGTTTAAACCCGACACTTGTTAGTGACTTACGGATCACCTGTCAAGCCTTCTAGGAACTCACCATGATCTCCCACTTCTTCTTCACGAGCATCTAGGAAGTAAGGCAAAGCATTCCAAGGAGTAACACCGTCACCGATCTTAATACGATTGCGGTTATTATCTAGCTCAATAGCTACCTCACCCTCAAGCAATACAGGGTTCTCAGTCGACCAGTTACTAGATGTCCCCCTTCTTAATTGTATGCGTTTTGTAAAACTAGGCATCTATACTTCCTCCATCAAATATATCAGTATCTTCTAACACAGGGCCTCCTCCATCAATGGTAACAAAAAAGGGATCACTCTCTAAAGACTCTACTTGCTGCTCAAGTACTGTAGCCTTCTCTTGGTTCTGTTTAGCTTCCGAAGCAGCAGCCACAGCTAACGTTCGACTTTGGAACCTTAGAGGGTGTATGACTGGTCTAGGACGTAACGGCATACTAGCACTTCCAACGTCTGAGGGCTAAAGCTTTTCTAGTAGGTCTGCCTTTGCTGTCTTTCATAGGACCTTTGTTGCCACCCATCCTAGCACAGAAGGAACGCTTACGAGGACCACCACCCGGTTGAGGAGCCTTTAACTTAGACCCAGTAGCTCTGTTATACTTAGCTCTACCTTTAGCAGTGAGCCCGCCCTTTTTGCTCTTCTCACCTCTACCTATAGATAACGATACACCCATCCCTACTTCTTCTTCTTAGGGAACCCACGCTTCATGTTAGCGTATGCTTTAGGTGTGACAGTAGACTTCTTCTTGCTACGGCTGATGCCTAGCTTGCGTCGTCTGTTAATGTTAGCGTATAGTCCTTGTTTCATTATCGTTTAATAAGTATCTCCATCATACGGTCTAGTTTAGTATTCATCTCTTTAACAGCCGTCTCTACCCCACTCATACGGTTCTCTACAGCTATGTCTCGTTCGTTTTGAGCAGCAAGTTCCACCTCTATCTTAGTCAGGCGTTTCTCGTCGTTCTCTAAGCGATCAGACAGCTTCTTTATAACCCAACCGATAACGCCAAGGATAACAGCCAAGGCAGTGTCGAGGAAATGTGAGATAGATTCGGTCATGATTATCCTATAGCTACTACTTTGATGAACAGGTTTGCATAGTTAGTAGTGCCAAGTAGTCCGTTGGTTGCTAAGTCCGGGTAGCCGTTTGCTAACTGTAAAGTAAAAGAATTGGAACTTAAATTAGTAATACTGTAACCTGTATGTCCTGCTGCCGATGCACTAGCTATAGGCACTAATTGTGCGTTAGTATCACTAGCTGATGAGTTAACATAAACAGCAACTGTTACATCTGTAGTTCCTAAGTTGTGAGTAATTGTGTGAGTACTAGCGTTTGCTACGGTTACAGAGTCTATGGAGTTTTGCCATCCTGTACTGTATTTAGAAACCGCACCTCCCGTACCACTACTTGCCGCTGTAATCCGTCCTTGTTGGTCTACTGTGATGTCAGCACTAGTATAAGCACCGGGTGTAACAGCAGTGTGAGCTAGTTTAGCACTTGTAACAGCGTCGTCGGCTATCTTCCCCGTAGTAACATTTAAGTCAGCTATCTTCCCTGTAGTAACATTTAAGTCAGCTAGTTTAGCACTTGTAACAGCGTCGTCAGCAATAACCGTAGCACCGTCTCCTGTGGAAGTAACATCTCCTGTGTGGTTAGGGTGTACATAAGGTGTAGCAAGTTTAGCGTTAGTAACAGCACCGTCAGCTATCTTAGCCGTTGTAATAGAGTCAGCACTTATCTGAGCACTCCCTATCTCTCCTGTGCTTATCGGTATACCAAACCCTCGCTGGATGATTACAATGTTTTCACCACCCGTAAGAGTCGTCTTTATTGTGAGTGTGTCTGTGTTAGGGTCTACTGTGTAGTCAGTAGTAGGCTCAAGCACAGACCCGTCAATACTTACATCGTAAGCTGTGTCTCCGTTGATCTCCGCACCTGTAACTGTGTAAGTCGTATCTGCTCCTGCTGTTCCTGTAAACACCCACTTAAGAGGAGGAGAAGACGCACCACTAGCTGCTTGGTTAACCTTGCCATCCACATAGTCTTTAGTCGTAGCGTCAGTTGTAAGAGTAGGAGCAGCTACATTTTTTATCTTCTTAGTCCGTGCATCCCAGTCTGTGCCTCCTGCTTCTATCTGTAACGACGCATCATTTAACTCAGATATCTCCTCGTTTAAGTAACGATTGTGGAAGTAAGCACGATCAAGTTCAGATTCCGTTAACACTGAACCGTTTACAAAGTCTACAAGGTTGGTGTCAGGCTGACTTTTACGACGAACTCTTACATTCTGTCCCGCTGTAGCTCCTACATTTAAAACAACTTTCTTAGCAGGAGATGTAACAATAGTGAAGTCAGAGGAAAGCTTTGCTACACCGTTGACCTCGACTGTAACATGAGCGTCTTCAAGATAGTCAAAGTTAAAAGCAAAATCTGTTTGCGAAGCTGTCGCTGTGTAGTCTACGTAAGTGGTGGCCATGATTATGTATTTATATTATTGTCTATTGAGTGAGAAGGGCAAGTCCTATTGATTCAATAACTGAAGTTGAGGGTTATCTTTTAACAATTCGTCTAGATCGTTTCTTCCTAAAACTCTTTCTACTGATACAGGCTCCCCTGTGTAAACGGATTTACCTCTAGCGGAATCAATTACTTGCTTGAGGGTCTTATGGGGTCCGTATTTATTGTAATCCAAAGTGCCTATTTCGTTTTCCTCTTCGCTTATAAATTCTTTTAATAAATTTTTATCCTTCATCATATTCTTAGCTGCCTCTTCATAAGATTTCCTGAAAGTCGTATTTAAAACTTGCAACGCAGGGTTAGAGACAGAGCCTATAGCTGCTGTGCCTGTTCTTTTTTTAGAACCTTTTCGCCACGCCTTTCTCCATTTCTTGTCCTTAACAATTTCTATAATCTTTTTATCTACATTTAATTTCTTAACTTCTTGATTAAATCTATAATGTAAAGACACTCCGTTATTATCTATAAACTTATACATATCGATGCCGCTAACTGCAGGAAATTGATTAGGTGGTTTAATTAACTGACCGTCTCCCTCTATGTCTTTTTTATACACTTCATCAAAGGCATTTAACTCCTCAACTCTTTCGGGAGCCCATCTAATAAAGGTATTTAACCAAGTCTTAGGAGATTGCATATCATGCCCAAAGTGGTCTGTCTTCTTATTACCTGTTGGGTTATGGCCTGTTACTTTGTAAGCTGTTCTGTCTTGCCAAGTACCCCCTTTAAGTTCTTCAACGCTTCCTTTTTCAAAAAACAATTTTAATACTTTATTTATTTGAGATGGCATTAAAGCAAAAGAACCAAGCCAATCGGCAAGAACTGAATTTATATTTTCATCCTTCCCGCTCATTATTCTTTCAATGGACTTCATGCCCCCAGCAACTGGGACTTCCCTGAAAAGCTCCGCAATCGATCTTAATACGAAACCTAAACGATTTTGTTCTTCTGTTAAAATGGGCTTCCCGTCTTCACCTGTAAACTCTTTCATTGCGTCGTAGTTAGCCATATCCGCTCCTATAGCAAATGCGATAGACAACGGAAATAACTCCCTGTATCCCCATCCCTCTATAGTGTTAGCTTTAGCTTTAGGGTTTTTATGTTCAAACTTCCTACGTTGTTCTGGGGTCATCCAAGCTAAAGTCCCTAGAGCGACCCCGGCTGCACCCATACCGTATCCCGTAGCCATCATACCGCTTCCCACCAAAGTGTCTGTTATGGCATCTCTGTGGTATGCTATTCTTCTTCCTTTTAATTCTTTTATTTTTTGTTCTAGTTCTTCTTTCTCTTTTTGTAACTCTTGCCGTCTTTGAGGGGTAGTCTCTTCGTGTGCTATATAATTATCTTTGTTCCTAATTTCACCCTCTACTCTTTTAATCCTACGGTTGTAAGGGTTTCTAATAGCTTGTGTTGCTGGTATTATAGGAACCCCAACACGTATCGAGCGACCCGCACCTCTAGCAACAACCGTCATTATAGGGGCAAGTAAATGTATCAACGCACCTGCCGATGGATTATCCTTTAATAGTTTCAATTCTTTAACAAACCTTAACACCGTGTCAGATATAGGCTGTGCTATCTCGGTTGGGTCTAAATTAGCTACATTAGAATCAAACAAAAGTTCTTTATTAATGGTATCAGTCGCAGTAGCGTTTACACCTTCTTGACTTAATATCTCGATACCTTGGTCCTTAGTCCATTTCTGTTTGTAAAGATCAGCAGCTAATTCACTAGCTCTCTTAGGGTCATTAGGTATAGCTTCAAAAGCATCCTTCCACGCTTCAGACATAAGCTCTGACCTTAGTAACTGTCTTCTGAAAAGTTCATCTATAGGCATTATGCCACGCAGTGGTAGTTTAAGTAATTCGTTTAACATCTTACCAATAGGCATACGAGCAAATATATGTTGAACTCCAGTAACTTTTTCCCCACGTAACCTCTTTCTTCTCGCTAATTCTTCGGCTGCCTCAAACAACTTCTCAGGGTCTCCTAGTGAAATATCTCCAGTTAATCTGTTCGCCCCTGCTGCACCTGTTGCACTTTCTAAATTCTTAGCCGTCATAGCCACAGCTCTTCCTGTTCCCTTCCAGTTCCTTAGTCCTTCAACAAGGCCGTAAGCATTCGCTTTTAAAACTTGTAAAGCACCTATCTGAGTGCCTCTGTATTTTTTAGTACTCATCAAGTCAGCAATAGGTTCCGCTCCCAGTTTAGCAAACTGCTTGAATGTACTAGCGATTCCACCTAAAGCACTAGCAATAACAGAACTAGTCTGCCATATCATTGCGTAAACTCTTTTATTACCCCACCCCTTAAAGAACCTAGATAGTTTAGTCTCAACATCTCTTTGTGCAGCAAGCATCGCTTGTTTACGTACAGATTCATATATCCGCTCCTCCCTAAAAGAATCTTGGGCTGCGTCTATATCTTTCAACTTGTCACGCATTCTTTTATCAGAGTCTCGTATCTCTTGTCTAATTTTATCCGTGCTTCTTACCTTTTGGGGGCCAGTTGGTTTAGGTGCTAAGTGTGCTCTCATCTCTGATACAACACCCCTACCTTCCATCTCAGCTCTTCTAGCTAACTCTTCTTTAAGTTCTTTTTTCTTTAAAGCTTCTGCTTCCAACTCATCGTAAAACTTAATCTTCTCTTGCGTCTCTACTAGTACAGGATCAGTTTCTTCTATCTTTCTACCCGCTCTTTCAGCTGCCCTTCTATCTAAGTCATCGTCATCACCTAACCTCGCTCGTCTTTCGTCTAATCGTTTCTGTGCAATAGCTCTTCTTTTACGTATGGACTCCAACATCTTAGCTTCCTGATAGGCCTCATCCATTTCCAACCTAGCTCTATCAATATCATCGACACGTTGACGCATATTTTTACGAAGGAAAGCAATATCTTTATTTACTTTCTCTAACTCGCCCGGAACTTTACTTGGTCCTTTAGGTTTAGTTATCTCAGCTCGCTGCTGTCCCAATGGACCTGTTTCTACCTTTAAGAGTCTAGCACGTTCCTTTAACGCCTCTTCTAATTTTAAAGCATCTGCTTCATTGGCTTCATGAAACTTTATTCTATTCTTTAAATCTTCTATCTCAGCGTCTGCTTCTGCTTTCTTAGGTTTATCTTTAGGGCGTATCTTGTTTATATCACCAAACCTTTTCTGTAATTCTTTAAGACGCTTCTCCAGCTGTGCTTTCTGTTTAGCTTGTGCTTTAGCTACCTTACTGGGGTCTTGTAAAGATATGTCTGACTCGACTACTTGTTTCTGTAATAACTTTTTTGTTTTGTTATTTACCTTACGGATAGTAGCTAAGTACGATCCAACGGCTTTCTTATTAGTCCAATCAGGTGCTGGTCCTACTTGTTGTCTAATCTTTGCTAGGTCTCCCTTTTCAAGTAACTCTAAATATGTTTCAAGTTTAGCTTCTTCTTGTGCGATCTGCTTGGCTTCTCGTTTACCGGTGGCGTAGAAGTCTAATCTTTTCTGTATCTCTATCTCTTCCTGGGACTTATCTTTTCCTTTCTTAGCTTTTTGTTCTGGTTTTAAACCTGCAAATTCTTCCTGTGCTTCTCTAAGTTTCTTTTGTAACCTAGATATTATAACTTCTTGCGGTATTTCTTTAGGCTCTTTGCCTGTGGCTTCTCTTAGTTTATTTTTAAAATCTTGAGTAGCTTGTCTGTCGAGTTCTTCGCCTAGTCTTTTAAAACGAGGTCTTACATCTAGAGCATCTTGTATGTTTTTAAATAAAGTAACATCAGCTTCGTTCTCTATTGTTTGTCTTAATGACTTCTCTACATCACTCCATGCGTCACTCTCCGCCCCGGCTCTTTCACTAAGTACTGTTTGGTAGTTATATTTAGCAGCATCCTGTCTATTTGATTGCATACCTCGACCTATTAAAGTGTTAATGGGGTCGCTAACTTTTTGATTTAACTTCCTTAAAAATACGACTTCATCTAAAGCAATCTGTAAAGCCCTAACATCTTTGTTACCACCTTCTCTGAAAGTATGTATAGCTTTCGTGAAGATGGAAATAGAATCATCATAAAGTTTCTTACCTTCCCTAATAATATTAGCACCTTCAATAGTTGGTACATCTCCACCTGAAAAAGCAACTTTAGTTCTGTCTATCAGGCTTTGTAATACATTATCTCTTTTTAATACTTTAGGTTTAGGTGTTGGTACTGCTTCGGGTTTAGGAGTCTCAGGTTCCTTAATAGGTTCTTCTTGAACTGCAGTCTCAGGTTCTTTAGCTGTAGGTTGTACTGGCTCTTCTACTTTCGTAGGCTCTTCTACTTTCGTAGGTTCTTCAGTTTCGACCTCTACTTCTTCCTCTACGGTTTTAGGCTCCTCAACTACCTCTTCCTCAACCTCTCTAAGTTTCTCATCTGGTGCGTCTAACTCTTCTTCCGTTAAACTTTGTTCTTCCTCTATAGGTTTAGGATTAGCTTCTGCGTCGTCAACCCTAGTATTCTCTTCTTGTATCTCCTCTTTAAGCTGTTGGTTTAATTCTTTAGCTTCCTCTAATTGCTTTCGCTGTTTCTTTAGTTTAGCTATTTTAGCAGTCTTTTTTGCAAAGTTAGTAAAAATCCCAACATCATCAGCTTCCTTTTGTATCTCTTTATTGATGTCGTCTATCTGCTTAACTAAATCACCGTCCATCAAGTCAGTGAGTTTAACAGCTTCAGCTCTACCTGCTTTTCCTTTTGTCCTCCAGTAACTGAATAACCCAACACCTCCGTGTAAAGCTGTATTTAAAGTCGCACCAACTCCCGCTGATACTAATAAGTCCCTGTAAACACCTTCTTTAACATTACCTGATTCATCGAATAAATCTTGTTCTTGTAATAAACCGGAAACCGATTGCCTGAAAGCAGACTCAAGAATACCTATAGCAGCTCCACTAACAAGTTTCTCCCCTCCTTTTGTTACGATGTTTCTGTAAGAAAACTTACTTCCTGTTTTTGGTTGTAGGAATTTAAACACAGGCAATCCGTCTATAACTTTAACAACAGGACTAGCGTTAAAAACACCAGCAGCCATTACCTCGGATAACTTAAAAGCTTTCTGCGATTTGTAATGTAACTGTATTTTTTGGTTGGCTATGTTAGATAACGCACCAACTGTTACTTCCGCAGCACCAAAACCAAGTAATCCTAACGGAGTAGCTTTAAAAGGCTTCGTAACTTTAGCTGCAGCCTTTGCTCTATTTAACCACTTAATGTAAGCAAGATTACTAGCTATAGGGGCAGTGAGTTCAAAGCTAGTTCCTAAAGCCAAACCAAACCACTGCTCACTTGAAAACTCCTCACTAGTGCTTTGTTCTTGTTGCTTTGTTGTAAGTTGAGTGTTTGGATTAAGAAGTTCACTTACCATTATATCCGACGCATCTTCATACGGAGCGGGTAATCTTTCTTCTAACGGTACTGTAGAGTCGTCAACTTCCTCCTCCTCAAATTGAGGTTTACTATCACCGTATTTACTCTTTATTAACTCTTCAAAAGTAGGCATATTATAAAGGTTTCCTAGGTCTATCTATTAAATCAAGCTGCACAATACCGAATCTTAGTAGATCGTCAACATTCGTAATCCCTAACTCAATGTATTGTTCTGCTATTTCTTTTTCTTCAGCAGTCAGTTGCACGCCTTCTGTATCTTTAGTTAGGATGTCAGCCCATTCATTTAATTTAATTTCAGCTTCCGATCTACTACC
>Ga0206130_10005592_pt1 | contig 14799 bp, 13 predicted proteins | sample Helgoland_Spring_9_FD_148637 | JGI IMG/M metagenome (GOLD analysis project Ga0206130, IMG submission 148637) | Pelagic subsurface seawater microbial communities from Kabeltonne, Helgoland, North Sea - Helgoland_Spring_Bloom_20160512_1 | ecosystem: Environmental > Aquatic > Marine > Epipelagic ... | reverse complement strand
AAACCATCCCAAATGAGTGGAAAGCCTTCCGTGACCAAGTATCAGACAATTTCCGCGTCATAACCCATGAAAAAATTCGGGTTTTGGGGTAGCAGCGGTATATCCAACAAATATTACGTGAGTTTAACGTATGAAAAAACTTGGTTCAGGGTTTGTAAATAACGTGCCTCGCGCATGTATAAAGCAAGATATGTCTTTAGACGAAGGCTACGAAGCATTGAAAAAGAGGCTTATTGAAGCGCAAAATGATTTGAGGCGTGAAACAGATTTGCGGGCCGAGAAAGAGTTTCATAACTATCTTCTGGAGCGTCAAACCCATGAGGCACGACTAGCAACGACAAGCGCACACCTAAAGCCATTTAAGACTCTTGCTGATAAGCTACAATTCAAAGTACTATATATGATCCTTAATTCGGGATTACCGTTGTCTCCAAAAGTCAGGAAACGCTTCAATAAGAGTGCGCGAAAGCGTGATCCTCGACGTAGTTTATACGATACCACCACCTCCCATGATCGCAATGACGATTATGTTGTTTGGTTGAAAAATTCAGAGCCTAAACATAGGCTTTGTGCCGACCAAATTGATGAAATACACCAACATACCGAGCAGGCAAGATTCAGGATTTCTATTCTTTTGCCAGTTTACATCTGCGTGCCTGACGATCTTATGGCCTGTATCCAATCCGTTTTGAACCAGTCATTTCAAAACTGGCAGCTTTGCATTGCGGATGCGTCGAACGATCCTGACGTCCGCAAAGTCCTAGACATATACGCTGCCCAAGATCCGCGCATCCAAGTTGTCTCCGCTTCAAGTGCGCCAAGAAATGTTGCATTAGACAATGCCATAGGCGATGTCGTCGCGCTGCTTGATCAAGGCGATAGCCTCTCGGAGCATGCCCTCGCCCATATTGCACAGACGCTTCAAACCACTCCCAATGCACGGCTTATATACAGCGACGAAGACCGCTTGAACGATATCGGCAGACGCGTTGATCCGCATTTTAAAAGTGGCTGGAACCGTGATTTGTTCTACAGTCACAACTACGTCGGTGGTCTCTGTGTTTTGAAGAGGACGCTCATGAAGGAGATTGGCGGCTTTCGGCCTGATTATGAAGAAGCTCAAAACTACGACTTATTGCTCCGCGCGATCGGGGAGTTAAAAGACGAGAACATTGTCCACCTGCCCAAGGTTCTCTATCATCGCGGCACAGAGCGCGGCACAGAGGATCACGACGCGGGCAAAAACGCTTTGAGTGAATTCCTGCACCAGTATGAAAGCCCTGAAATTATCGTCGAAGATGGTGCTGCCAAGGGTTTTTACCATGTCATTTGGCCGATCCCCGCAGAAGAACCTAAGGTTGCGCTAATCATCCCGACACGCGATCATAAAGACCTACTAGAAGCCGCCGTTACCAGCATCTTGGACAAGACTAACTACCTAAATTACGAGATCCTTATCGTCGATAACGGTAGTGTAGAGCCCGAAACACTTGCTTGGTTCAAATCTATTCAGGCCCATTCTTCAAAGGTGCGTTTGCTGTCTTATGACAAGCCGTTTAATTATTCCGCCATCAACAATTTTGCGGTCACGCAAACAGACGCTCCCCTGATCGCCCTTGTGAATAATGATGTAGAAGTTATCAATCCAAGTTGGCTGCGCGAAATGGTCAGCCACGCGATTCGCGATGACATCGGCTGTGTGGGGGCTAAGCTGCACTACACCAATGGACAGATCCAACATGGTGGCGTGATCATTGGTGTCGGATGGATGGCTGGCCACTCTCATAAGCTATACCCGGGAACACATTACGGATACTTCGGGCGCCTTCTTGCCACACAAAATCTATCTGCATTGACTGGGGCTTGCCTTGTACTGAAAAGATCCGTTTACGAAAAAGTTGGCGGCCTAGATGCTGATAACTTGAGCGTCGCGTTTAATGATATTGACCTTTGTCTCAAGGTGCAGGCTCTGGGCTATCGAAATCTATGGTCTCCATACGCAACGCTCTTCCACCATGAATCGATAAGCCGTGGACATGAAGACACTCCTGAAAAGCAGATGCGTTTCCAAAGAGAGGCGGAGTTCATGGTCAATAAATGGCAGCCGGCACAAAATCCAGATCGCTACTATAATCCAAATCTTACACTCGATCGTGAGGATTTTTCGATCAACATTTAGTGCTTATTGAGGTGTCAGGTCTATAAGATGTTCTCTGTAACCGCTGGTTCCCGCCCGGGGTTCATAGTGCCATCTTGGAAAGATGTATGGTTTTCTGGGGCCAGATCTCAGCACTTGTGAAATATTTCGAAAACAACTACCAACGCAATTATTAACGAGGTCAACCTCGTCCATTTATCGAGCCCAAACATACAACGACTTAACGATTGAAATCTTGTTTTTAAAGCCGCGCCGGGGCATGATTCCTAGACTAACAGTGCCGTGGTATCTGCGCACAAAAAACCGAGAGGCCTATTGTTAATTTATGCTCTTACTTCGCTTTACTTGGGCTTCATTCATCAAACACGCCAGTACTTGGGTCATTTTTTCAGAAAAAAGACGCCTGAAACTCGAGCGCTCTGCGAGGAAGAGAATTGTTCGTCTACTGCCCCTCATGGAGGGGCATCTCAGCATTAAGGCTCCCGAACAAATCTCATATGTAGCTGAGGCATCTTTAAATTTAGCAGGCGACACTCAGAGTTTAGTTGAGGATACTCAGAGTTTAGTTGAGGATACTCAACTCAAAAAAAGAATCGAGCGCTCTGCGAGGAAGAGAATTGTTCGTCTACTGCCCCTCAGGGAGGGGCAGCTCAGCATTAAGGCTCCCGAACAAATCTCATATGTAGCTGAGGCATCTTTAAATTTAGCAGGCGACACTCAGAGTTTAGTTGAGGATACTCAACTCAAAAAAAGAATTGCAAATCTTGAGCCCTTGGGCGGGAACACTCCTGAATATAAGCTCCTTCTTGTCTGTATGCATGCACCGACGGTTAATCATGCAGGGGGGCTGAGAATCCTTGATATTGTAAAAATGATCAAGACCAATATCCCCAACAGTTATGTCGAAATTTTCACCCCAGCCAACAAAGCTCTGTATGGACCGATTGATACAGCTATCCATATTGCTGATAGAATAGTCGTTGCGAATGACTACAATTTCTCGCTGTCGGAGTACCTGCGTCAATCGCCGATCTCCCATCAGTTTGATGTCATTGATTTTCAATTTCCACAACCCATAGATGTAATTAGGAGTTACCGCAAAATTGGTAGAAAAATAATTTTTACGCCAATGGAAAGCCTTATCAGAAACGAATTACTCGGACGAATCTCTTCCGAAAATGTTGAAGCTGAGCTGACTTCCTTGGAGGCGCTTCTGGAGGTAGACATAATAAATTCGGTCGATCAAACTGTTTGCGTGTCTGAGATGGATCGTGCTGCCATTGAGCCCCATGTTGAAGCGAACATTGTTGCGATTGAAACTGGCGTGTCAGGCATCGAGTTTTCAGATGATATTCAGCCAATAACAGAAGCTGCTGCAGCAAGTGTCTGTTACGTAGCCTATTTTGGATCGCAAACGAACCGCGATGCGTTGAAATGGTATTTGGATGAAGTACATCCACGTGTTGTGTCAGAAATTCCTGAATATGAACTGTCGATTATTGGGCGTGGGGATATCAAGGACATTTTAGACCCTATGCCGCAAGGGATTAAACATGTAGGCGAAGTTGACCGAATAGGCCCCTACATCAAAAGCGCAGCAATAGGCATTGCACCGGCACTTTCTGGATCCGGCTTTCGTGGCAAAATTAATCAGTACGCCTTTCTTGGACTTCCTACAGTTGCAAGCCCGCTGTCAGCGGAGGGCTTGGCCTATGTAGATGGAAAATCAATCTTTGTGGCCGAAAAACCGGAGGATTTTGCAAGTAACATTGTGCAATTGATTAAGGACCAGCCATTGCGGGAGCAGATGGCCACACAAGCTTTTGAAGTGACCAGCAACAATTATACGTGGAGTAGCAAATGGCCGGCTCTCGCCGATGCCTACGGACTACCTTTGCAGGTGGAAAAATTTTCGGCTCCAACGGTGCATGCGATCATACCTTCTTATCAGCACGCTGCGTTCATAGAAGAGCGTATTCGTTCAGTTTTCGCTCAGGAATATTCTCACATTCGGGTGACGGTGATCGACGACCATTCGATGGATAATTCAGACGAGATCATTCGAAAGCTGCAAGAAGAATTCGAATTTGACTATATTCGAAGAGACCAAAACAGTGGGACACCCTTCAGCGCTTGGGAGTATGCTGCACAGAACACCACGGAAGATCTGATTTGGATCTGCGAAAGTGACGATGCCGCAGACAGTATGTTCTTAGCATCTCTCACCAAACTCATGCTTTCAAGAAGCTCTGCTAAAGTGGCTTATTGTGGGTCATGGCTTGTTGATGCCGACGGAGCAAAAATTGGCTCGACAACAGATTATCACTCTGAGCACTTTCATCCTAACCGCTGGAGAAACGCTTTTTTCTCTGATGGCAAGAGTGAGCTAAAACGATTTTTACGCTTTGGTATGATCGTGCCCAATATGAGCAGCGCTCTCATTGATCGGGATGTTTTTAGAAAAGCGTTTACGCCCAATATCAAAGACTATCGGCTAGCTGGTGATTGGCTATTCATGGGGCAAGCCATGTGTCACGGTGACGTCGTTTTCACCCCCAAGCTGCTAAATCGGTTTCGCAGTCATGAGCAGACATCGCGACACATTACAAATAGTGTGCGAACAATCGCTGAGCACGTTTCAGTACGGTTAACACTGTCTTATCTGGCGAACACAGATGAATATGAACAGATGGAGGCAGTTAAACATGACTTATGGGAGATCTCTAGCAAGCGAGATTTAATTGAACCCGTTCTTTTAGAGCTACAGCAGATAGACCCAAGAAACATGAATAGTTTCAAGGCTTTGATTAAGGTTCACTTGACTGATAACAAGATGAGTGAAAGCCTCGAAGCTGCGCTTGGTATTACAGAGCGCTAGGGACAATAGACATCATACAACTAAAGGTCACAAAACTATGATTGCAACACCGCAATATCTACAAACCGTAAGCCAGAATTTTGAGAAGCTTCAAGAATTGTCTGAAACTATTGACCAAGCCGCAGCGGTTTGCGTCGCAGCTCTGCGCACAGGCGGGAAGGTGATTTTTTGTGGTAATGGTGGATCTGCAGCCGACAGTCAGCATCTAGCGGCTGAACTGATGGGCCGTTTTTTGATAGATCGAAACCCATTGCCCGCTCTCGCTTTGACCGTCGATACATCTGCTCTGACCGCCATCGGTAACGACTATGGGTATGATGAGGTCTTCGCTCGACAACTGCGCGGTATTGGCCAGAGCGGTGACGTCTTGGTTGGACTCTCAACGAGCGGCACAAGCCAAAATGTGGTCAAAGCGTTTGCTGCGGCCAAAGATATGAACATTCAGTGCATTGCACTTACAGGGCAATCTGACAGCCCAATGAGCGCCACTGCAAAGGTTGCATTGCAGGTTCCATCTCACGCCACAAACCATATTCAAGAGATGCATATTGCGATTGGGCATATCATCTGCGGAATCGTTGAGGCAGACCTGTGCTCAGCCAAGCAGTAGTCCTCGTTGGCGGATTAGGTACGCGTCTAGGGGCACTCACAGCCGATACACCAAAGCCGATGCTACCAATCGGAGACGAGCCATTTCTCGATATTCTTTTGCGCAATCTCGTGAGGCATGGCTTCAACGATATCCTTTTGCTTGCAAGGCATAATGTTAGCAAAGTTCGAGACCACTACGAAACTCATTCAATTGAAGGTGTTTCCATTCAGGTACTGGAGGAAAGTCACCCTGCGGGAACGGGTGGTGCTCTACGTGAAGCAGCGCCCTTTTTGCAAGATGTATTCCTACTAACTAATGGAGATTCTCTTTTTGATTTTAATTACTTAGCTCTTTATGAGGTTTTTCTAAGTACACAAAGCATGGTCGCACTTTCGCTCTGCGAAGTACCTGACATTTCCCGGTACGGGCAAGTTACTTTGGATGAGCTTGGCAATGTATTATCCTATGCGGAAAAAAACGGTGTATTGGGTGAATCTGGCCTCATCAGCGGCGGCGTTTATATTGTGTCAAAAAAAATACTGGAGATGATCCCGTCTGGTCAAATCTCTCTAGAAACAGACGTTATGCCAGGGCTGGTTCAAAAACATGCCGTTTCAGGCGCTGTTTTCGAGGGATATTTTCTCGATATTGGCTTGCCCGAAAGCTATGAGCAAGGACAACGAGAGTTGCCAGAATGGGAAAACCGCAAAGCGGTGTTTTTTGATCGCGATGGCACATTGAACCAAGACAACGGGTACACACATCGCATCGAAGATCTCGTGTTTCTTCCCGATGTGCCACAAATGATACGGCGGTGTAACGATGCTGGAAGGTTGGTGATTGTCCTAACAAATCAAGCAGGCATTGCGCGTGGCTTTTACACCGAAAAAGAAATGCATCTTTTCCATGCTGAAATGAATCGACAGCTGCAAAAATTTGGTGCGCATATTGATGCGTTCTACTTCTGCCCACACCATCCCGATGGCGTCGTGCCAGAACTTTCAGTCAAATGTGCTTGCCGCAAGCCCGGTACGGCCATGTTCGAGGAAGCCTGCAGAGACTGGAGTATTGATCTTGGAGGCAGCATTCTGGTTGGGGACAGGGAAACTGATCTTGCCGCTGCTGAAGCATATAGTATTGAAGCCTATAGGACAGACGGAACCAATCTTGCGTCAATTATTAGAAGTGTTGAATTATAATGCCAATAATCGTCAAAACACCTTTGCGTATCAGTCTCTTCGGTGGAGGCTCTGACTATAAAGAATATTTCGAGCGGCATGGCGGTGCTGTGTTAGGTGGTACGATCGACAAGTTCATCTACACAATCAGGCTGCCAATGTCGCCGGTCGCCGATACTCGGTATCGGCTAACTTATAGCAAAGTAGAAGCTGTTAATGCGCCGGCCGATATCGAACACCCTGTAATCCGCGAAGTCTTGCGAGATGAGAACTATGATACGCCGTTCAACCTAGCGGTTATTTCAGATATTCCTGGAGGCAGCGGGCTTGGAAGCTCCTCTGCTTTTACCGTGGGTTTTTTGAATTTGGTTCGCCACTTAAAAGGGCAACAGCCAACCAAGTCTGATCTAGCTCGCGCGGCTGTACGCGTTGAATCAGAGTTGCTTAACGAAAGGGTTGGTGTTCAGGATCAATACCATGCCGCCTTTGGTGGGTTTTCTTTGTATGAATTCCAAAAAGATAACACCTCCATCTCACCGACCCCGATGAGCACTGAATTGCGCGACAAGGTCAATGCATCCTTAGTGTTAGTGCATACCAAGCGATATCGTTCCGCGTCGAATGTCCTCGAAGAGCAAGTCCGAGTGACGAAAGAAGGACGGATCGATAATGACTTGGCTTCCATAAAATCGCTCGCTTATACTGCGTATACCTTGTTCCAAAGCAAGAATGCCGACACCGCCCTAGTCGAGCTCGGAAGTATGTTGAGTGAGACATGGAAGGTCAAAAAATCTCTCTCCTCCTCAATCTCCAATGACGCCCTCGATCAAATTTATCAAACTGGGATGAAATTAGGTGCTTATGGCGGTAAACTCGCCGGTGCCGGCGGCGGCGGCTTCTTCATTTTCTTGGTGCCACCAGACGTCATACCGAAAATGCAAGATACCTTCGGAGAAAACGCCGTCGTGAAAGTAGCCTTCCAAGATGAAGGATCACGCTTGGCGGTTACGCCTTGAAGTGTCTATGACCACCACATCAACATCGAATATAATAGCAGGAAAAAAGAGCATGGCCCCAAAACGCGTACTCATCACAGGAATCACCGGTATGGTGGGCTCTCATCTATTGGACTTTCTCATCGAGAATACAGATTGGGAAATTTGGGGCATGTTACGCTGGCGCAGCCCGCTGGTGAACATCAATGATCATATCTCTGCGATCAACCGCAAAGACAGGATCAAGCTAGTCTATGCCGATCTGCGCGATACAATGTCGATTGATATGGCCGTCAAGAAAAGCATGCCCGATTATGTGTTCCACCTTGCGGCGCAGAGCTATCCGAAGACCTCTTTTGACAGCCCTTTGGATACGATGGACACCAATGTTCAGGGCACTGAGCGTTTGTTAGGTGCCTTGCGCCAACATTGCCCCAAGGCAATTGTGCATGTCTGCGCATCTTCCGAAGTCTTTGGTCGTGTCCCACAAGACAAGCTACCAATTGACGAAGAATGTACGTTCCACCCAGCGTCCCCCTACGCGATCTCGAAAGTAGGAACTGATTTGATCGGGCGCTACTACGCCGAAGCTTATGACATGACAGTTATGACCACGCGGATGTTCACGCATACTGGTCCACGGCGCGGTGATGTGTTTGCGGAATCTACCTTTGCAAAGCAAATTGCCATGATCGAACAAGGTATAAGTGAACCCGTGGTCTATGTTGGTAATCTAGACTCATTGCGAACCTGGGCAGATGTACGCGACGCGGTGAAAGCCTATTATATGCTGGTCACAATGAACCCAGTTCCGGGAGCCTATTACAACATTGGTGGCACCTTCACATGTTCGGTGCGTGACATGCTTGATAAGCTTATCGAATTGTCCACTCACAATGGAATAACCGTAGAGATGGATCCAGAGCGTCTGCGCCCAATTGATGCTGATCTGCAGGTACCTGATACACGGAAATTTGAGGCTCACACGGGTTGGAAGCCGGAAATTTCTTTCGAGAAAACGATGCAGGATTTGCTGGATTACTGGCGTGAACGTATCCGTGGCGACAGTGACTTTCTTATTCGCTAACCCCTTTCCTTTAAAGACATGGACAGAGCATGAAAAAAACAGACCGCATTCTGATAACTGGCGCTCGAGGCCTTGTTGGTTCGGCCATGATGGAAGATCTCGCTGCACAGGGCTTTGAAGATGTCGTCGGCATCGGACGTGCTGAGTGTGACCTCATGGACCGCGAAGCCACAGAAGCTTTTATTATCGACTGCAAGCCTGTGCATGTGTTCCATGCCGCCGCCCGCGTTTATGGCATCATGGGCAATATGAAAAACCAGGCACTATCGTTCTATGAAAACGTCTCGATCAACACCCATGTTATTCACGCCGCCCATCTGGCCGGCGTGAAAAAGATCACAGTAATGGGGACTGGGGCGGTTTACCCCTTCCCTTCTCCGCGTCTACCGTTGGTAGAAGATGATATCTTCCTGGGCCGTCCACACCCAGCCGAAGCATCCTATGCGCATGCTAAGCGCGCGGCGCTTGCGATGTTGGAAGCATACGAAGAAGACCATGGAATGGAATGGGCTTACGTAATTTCATGTAACCTCTTTGGTCCACGCGACAAGTTTGATATTGAGTTCGGCCATGTCGTGCCCTCACTCGTCGCTAAATTTCATCATGCCAAGAAGAATGGTGGTATGGTGTCGGTCTGGGGCGACGGTTCGGCACAGCGGGATTTTCTGTATGTCAAAGACTGCACCAGCGCCGTGCGCCACATCATGCAAGGCGGCAAAGGTCCGGTGAATATAGGCGGTGGTGTGGTTTTCCGGATCCGCGACATTGTGGAGACATTGGCTCGTGTCGCTGGTATGGAAGATCGTATTGAATGGGATTCCAGTAAGCCTAACGGACAAGATTATCGGGCATATGACTTGGCCCGCTTAACTGATCTGGGTTTCAAGTCGACCTACTCTCTTGAACAGGGTTTACAGGAAACTTGGGATTGGTACTGCCAGGTGATCGACACTGCAGGAGTGAACCATGGATAACATAATACGTTTGTCATCACGCAGTGAATATCAAGCTTATGTAGAGCAGAACCAAGCGCTGCAGCTATACAAACTGCGTGTGATTGATCTCCTCACCCAAGGGGTACGGGGCACTAAGAGACTTCCAGGATTTAGCGTGACCGCCGATCGACTTGTGGATTTCACAATTGATACCAACCTCGTGTTGCCGGACGGATCCTATAATCTGCGCGAGACAGTCAATTGTCCTGAAACTGGCTTTAACATGCGGATGAGAGCGGCAATTCATGCGATTACCGATTGTGAAAATTCTGCCGCGGGGCCTGTTTATCTGTGCGAGCAGAAAACGCCAATGTTCACTTACTTCAACGAATATTTTACCGATCTTGTTGGTAGTGAATATCTAGGTGAGAGTATTGCCTTGGGCGCAACAGATGCAGATGGGCTGCGCAATGAAGATGCCACTCAACTGACCTTCGAAGATAATAGTTTCAACCAGGTGATCTCGTTTGAAGTTCTGGAGCATATACCAGATTTCAACGCAGCCTTGCAGGAAACTCATAGGGTTCTACGGCCTGGAGGGCGGTTCTATTTCACGGCTCCTTTTAATCCCCATACTCAAGATCACCTCATCCGGGCTAAGATCGAAGATGGTGAACTTATTCACATTCTAGAACCAGAAATGCATGGAGATCCAGTGACTGGTGAGGGGATTTTGTGCTTTCAACACTTTGGCTGGGAAATTGTTAAAGATCTGAATGCAGCAGGCTTCCGTTCCATTGAGGCACTGCTCTTTGACGGGGCAGAATACGGGTATTACACGCAGGACCCAATCATCGTGTTTAGGGCCATTGCCGGAGACAAAGAAAGTTAGCGGACGGGCGTTTTTATGACCCTGATAACAAATAGGATTACCAATGGCATCTGCGGCATCACTTTCGAGCATACGTCTCGTTTTATCAAATCTGAATCGAAACTCGCATTTTGATGGCTTTGATGACGTCGGCCTATTTCGCCTGATGGATCCGGCTGTAGCCGTAAAGGCTGCCGAATTAATCCCAAAGACGGCCGGTCAACTGCGTCAAGATATTCTAGCAGCCGTCGTCTGTGAATTCAAACGGGATGGCTATTTTGTTGAAATCGGTGCCACTGACGGATTTTATCTTAGCAACACGTTATTGCTAGAGCGCGAGTTTGGTTGGCGAGGCATCTTGGCAGAACCTGCTAAATACTGGCATGAAGCCTTGCACAAGAATCGCAGCACGATCATCGATACCCGCTGTGTGCATGCTGAAAGCGGTAAGACGTTAATGTTCAGTGAAGTACCTGCTGATCAGGCGCTGTCTACGATTTCGGAATATATCGAGGGAGATTTGCATTCTGCGACTCGCCGTACCAACACAGAATACCAAGTTGAGAGTATTTCTTTAAAAGACCTTCTGGATGCAAATAGCGCGCCGCACGAGATCGACCTGCTTTCTATAGACACAGAAGGCAGTGAATTTGATATTCTACAGGACTTTGATTTTGATACCTACCAGTTCAAACTAATTTGCTGTGAACACAACTATACACCCCACCGCACCAGTATTTTAGAGCTGCTGCGCAGGCACGGGTACATTCGTATTTTGGACGGGATATCTCAGTTTGACGATTGGTATGTTCATGAAAGTATGAAAACACAGCTTGAACGTGTTTTGCCAGATTGGTCATCCGTTTCGACCCAGGAAGACTCACAATCCACTGCCCCTTTGTCTGACAAAGATCGGATGATCCGTACCCTTCAAATAACCGTAGAAAACTTGATCGTCGAACGTGACGCGTATAAAGAAGTTTTAGAAGTTCAGACCAAAGTGGAGATGTTGGCCAAAGACGACGCCATCCGTACCCTTCAAGAAACTGTAGAAAACCTGATCATAGATCGAGATACCTATCGGGATGCATATGTCGCACTAAGGGGAGAGTAATTCTGGATCACAGGGTACAAAACCGTTGGCATCATAGCCAAGGTTCTCCGGAATGTGCCAGAATTATCATAGTACTGCGCATTCAAAAAGAGATTTAAATGTATTCTATCAAACTTGAAACAGCCGCTCAGCGCGGCAACAATAATTTGGATTTGATCCGACTATTTCTAGCGATACTAGTTATATACGGCCATTCATTTTCAGTTAACCCATCATCGGGAATGGGTTCGGATATCTTGTATTCGATAACAGGCTTCCATTCTGGTGACATCGCGATCAAGGGCTTCTTCCTGATCAGTGGATTTCTGGTAACTGACAGTATTTTAGCGCACCGCTCATCGATGCAGTATATAGTATCACGGTTCTTTAGAATCTGGCCTCCTTTGGTGGTCGTAGTGCTGTTGAGTGCGCTTGTTATGGGCCCCTTGGTGACGTCGCTTAGTTTGGATGAGTACTTTGCTGATGTCGGACTTCGAAATTATATTTCAAAAACAATAACTTTGCAGAATTGGGGAGGCCAATCTGTTGGCTATTTTGAGCTTCCCGGCGTATTCTCCAACAATACATATCCAGGATTTGTAAATGCGCCGCTCTGGTCGCTGAACGCTGAAGTTTTTGGTTATTTCATTGTTTTATTTGTGTTTTTGGCAGGTGGAATGCACCGGTTTGTTGCAGCAATACTCTTTACGCTCATCATCGCGGATTCTTTGTTACCTGAGAAAGCTTTGTTTTATTGGTTACCTCAAAATTCCACTGACTTTTCAGCCCTGCCATTTTGTTTCGCATTTGGTGTGATCATGTCGATTTTTAAACGAGACGTTACGCTGAATGTCTCCGCAATTGTCGGACTTATCGCAGTTAACCATTTCATTGAAGGCCCGTTGATCAAGCCCTTACTGGCCTATACGATTCTGTTTTTGGCCATATTTTTGGTAGCATCTAGCAAGACGGCCAGAGCGCTACACATTCCCTATGACATCTCATACGGGGTGTTTCTCTATGGATGGCCAATTCAACAAATTATTGCCTTCTATTACCCCAACTGGCCACATCTTTTAAGTCTGACTGCCTCTGTTTTGATGGCCTTTGTCGCGGGCTATTTAAGTTGTGTGTTTGTGGAGAAGCCCTCCCAAAAATGTGGCAAAGCGGTTATGCGTCTATGGCGCAGCTATGTACCCGCAAATAAAAATACCGCGCGAGACCAGAGCAGGTAATACTGAACCGCCCCGGTTTCACCGGAGACTGTTTAGTTCTTCTCAAGCGACTTTATCGGTAACCGCTCCATTGGCACCGCCTGCCTGAAGATGGGGTTTTGATCTAAGCCACGTGTTTAATGACGTCTTTAGTGACGTCTCTTATGCGGGGTCTGCGATGCGTGGTGAAATTCTTGGAGTGGAGCGGCGGCGCTTCTGGCATGACGACGAAAAGCTCGAGATTGTGATGTCGGTTGGCGTCGGTGGAGCGAGCGTGACCCAGGTGGCGCAGCGCCATGAGATCAGGCGACAACAGATTTACGCATGGCGGCACGACCTGAAGAAGAAAGGTCTTTGGTCGCCTGATGCAGGGGCTCTCTTTTATCCGTTGGATGTTCCCGTCGCAGCTGCAGCACTGGTCGCGCAACCCACAGTCATCGAAGCGTCCAAACCGACCGCAGTTGAAGTGCGTTTGCGGGGTGGTCGTTGTCTGCATTTTGACAGCGCAATCGACCCGGGCGCGCTGACTGGGTTGATCCGGGCGGTTGAAATCGCATGATTGGTCCTGGCACCGGTGTGCGTGTGTATCTGGCTTGTGGGGTTACGGATATGCGCAAAGGGATCGCTGGGTTGGCGGCACTTACCCAGGATGTGTTGTGTCAAAAACCGACCAGTGGCGCGGTGTTCGCATTCCGGGGGCGGCGTGGGGATCGGATCAAGCTGCTGTATTGGGATGGCCAAGGCTTTTGTCTCTATTACAAGGTGCTGGAACGTGGCCGTTTCCCGTGGCCAAGCGCGCAAGACGGGGCTGTTCGGATGACGTCAGCGCAGCTTGCGATGCTCTGGGAAGGGATCGACTGGCGGCGTCCGGATTGGGGCGTGCCACCTGCGCGTGTGGGGTGATTTACGTCTGTATGGGCGTTATTTATATGGTGCTCCAGCCTGCTTTTTGGTAATCAGACGCATGTCGAAACCTGCTGAAAACCTTCCCGATGATCCCGCTGTTTTGAAGGCGATGATCGCGGAATTGCAGGCTGAAAACGCCAAGATCTCGGCGACGCTGCGGGTCCATGATCAGTTGGTTCAGGCCCTGCGCCTTCGGATCGCCAAGTTGCAGAAACTGGCTTTCGGCAAATCCTCGGAAAAGATTGAACGCGAGATCGAGCTACTGGAACTGGCGCTCGAAGACTTGCTGGTTGCCGTGGCCGAAGACGATGACGCGCCCATTGATGAAGGGCAGGACGAACCAGCGGCTGATGAGCCCACTGCGCCCGCCTTGCGCCGCCGCCCGCGTGTGTCTGATGCGACCCTGCGCGAGCGCCGCGTGCTTGATCCCGGCACCTGCTATCCTGACTGTGGCGGTGATCTGCGCGTGGTGGGTGAGGATGTCAGCGAGTTGCTGGACATGATCGCGGCGCAGATGAAAGTCATCCAGATCGCCCGCATCAAGAAATCCTGCCGTCGCTGCGAAAAGATAGTACAGGAGCCCGCACCAAGCCGCCCAATCCCTGGCAGTATGGCGGGTCCGAACCTGCTGGCCCATATTCTGGTGTCAAAGTTCGACGATTGTCTGACGTCAGCGCTTATGGGTCCAAATAGCGTTATTTGATAAGAGAGTGTTCTTGGCTCATCGTAACCACTGAGGAGTGGGTCCATCCCAACAAAGGTACGTAATGCGACATAGGATTATCCCTGATTTCTGACGCGCATAATTGTTTGCCTGCTGGTTTTGAATTGGCGTGCAATGGCTGAGATTGCCTCGCCGTTTTTGATGTTCTCTTTCACCTCAGCTTGCTGA
>Ga0206130_10005587_pt1 | contig 14802 bp, 14 predicted proteins | sample Helgoland_Spring_9_FD_148637 | JGI IMG/M metagenome (GOLD analysis project Ga0206130, IMG submission 148637) | Pelagic subsurface seawater microbial communities from Kabeltonne, Helgoland, North Sea - Helgoland_Spring_Bloom_20160512_1 | ecosystem: Environmental > Aquatic > Marine > Epipelagic ... | reverse complement strand
GTTGTGCAGGCCATTAAGGCGATGCATGAGAATAAAGCAAAAGTTTTTATTGGTATGGGAGGTAATTTTATTTCAGCAACACCTGATACTGTTTTTACCGCAGAGGCACTAAAGAAATGTAAACTTACTGTTCACGTTTCTACCAAACCCAATAGAAGTCATTTAATTCATGGTGAAAAGGCATTAATCTTACCTGTTTTAGGGAGATCGGAAGAGGATGTTCAAAAATCCGGACATCAATTTGTTACCGTTGAAAACAGTATGGGTGTTGTACATTCCTCAAAAGGAAATATGCCCCCTTCATCAAAGCATATTATTAGTGAGCCAGAATTGATTTGCAGGCTAGCAAACGTTTTGTTTAAAAATGATCCTATTGATTGGCTTGGATTTAAAGATGATTATTCCTTGATTAGAGATAAAATTGAAGCAGTTATACCGGGTTTCACATCATATAACAAAAAAGTAGAAAATCCTGCTGGGTTTTATTTACCCAATAATGCAAGAAGTGGTGACTTCACAAAAACAGCAACTGGAAAAGCCAATTTCACATCCCATATCGTCGAACCATTAGAGTTATCTGAAAAGCAATTGATTATGATGACCGTTCGAACTCACGACCAATACAATACAACCATTTATGGTCTTAATGATCGATATCGAGGGGTTTATAATGAGCGAAGGGTGATTTTTATGAATGAAGAGGATATGAAGGATTATGGATTTATAAACCTTGAAGTGGTAAATATAAAAAGTCATTTTAATGGAGAGGAGAGAATTGCAGAAAAATTCAAAGTGGTTCAATACCCGATTCCACGAAAGTGTTGTGCGACCTATTTTCCAGAAACCAATGTTTTGGTTCCAATAGGAAGTGTTGCAGATAAAAGCAACACACCTACTTCCAAATTTATCAAAGTCACTCTAGAAAAACACCCTAATCAATAAAGCTTACCCTCCTATTGCGATCATACTTCGGTTTTGGTTATGTGATTTAGGCTCTTGAAATGATTCTATTGTTTCCATTCCGTTTCGGATTTTCTTTTTACCCTGAATGAGCCTATATATAATTGGCTCAATTTCTTTACCATTTCGCAATGGGGTCAATAAATCTTCTTCTCCATCTGAAAACAAACAATTTTTCAATCTGCCGTTGGCTGTTAATCGTATTCTATTGCAGCTGTCGCAAAATGGATTGGTAACAGAGCTAATCACGGAGAAGCTTCCTTGGTGTCCCATAACCTTGTAGTTTTTTGAGGTATCATTGGGCGCATCTTGAATTCGTTTGATACTCGCTTTTGAATAATGTGCATGAACTATATCCATTATTTGGGCATATGAGACGAGCTTACTTAGATCCCATTTATTTCCATTGAATGGCATAAATTCAATAAATCGTATTGTGACAGGGTATTTCTTGGTGAGCTCAATAAAATCTATGATTTCATCTTCGTTAAAGTCTTTTATAAGGACCGAATTAATTTTCACCTGAAACCCCTCTCGAATTAATAAGAGAATGTTTTGATATACCCTTTCGAACTCATTTCGACGAGTGATTTGACTTACCCTTTCGAACTCATTTCGACGTGTGATTTGACTGAACTTTTCTTGATTTAAAGTATCAAGACTAACATTTATGCTTTTGATGCCAGACTCTTTTAAAGCATCTATATATTTATGTACAAGTACTGCATTTGTAGTGATTGAAAGCTCAACACCAAGACTTGATAATTTTTTCAAAATCACGTGAATGTCTTTTCGAATAAGGGGCTCCCCCCCCGTAAGTCTTATCTTTGTTACTCCATGCTTAACAAAGGTTTTGGCTATGGTATAGATTTCTTCATAGCTCATTAAATGATTTCTAGGGCTCAATGGAATGCCATCTTCAGGCATACAATACGTGCATTTCAAATTACAACGTTCAATAAGTGAAATGCGTAAGTAGGTATGCTTTCTTTTGAAGGAATCTGTTAATATGTTCGATGTCTCTTTCATTAATCGTGTCTTGCCCCTTTTAAAATTCCAAATACATGCAATACCGCAGGGAAAACGGCATCCATAGATTCCTTTGCTCCATTTGTAGAGCCTGGTAGAGCCAATACCAAGGTGTTTCCGATTGTTCCAACAACACTTCTGGAAAGCATTGAATAAGGCGTTCTTTGCTGACCATAGGCTCGAATCGCTTCCTCTATTCCAGGAATTCTACGCTCAATTAAGTTTTCCAATGCTTCTGGTGTCACATCTCTTTTTGACAAACCTGTTCCTCCACTAAAAATCACCAAATCAACATCCGATTCAGTGTAAGAAATGACTTTTTCCTGAATACTTTTAATTTCATCTGGAATGATACAGTAATCATTAATACCAACATGATATGACTCTAACTTATTTATAATGGCCTTGCCTGCTTTATCCTCCTTTTGACCCTTTGAAATTGTATCCGAACAAACCACCACTGCCGCTTCTAAATTCTTGTGAAAGCGATCGGTATAATCCGATTTTCCACCTCTCTTTTTTAAGAGTTTGATTTGATGAATTTCAATCCCTTTATCAATAGGTTTAAGCATATCGTACATGTTTAATGCAACCACACTCGCTCCATGCATGGCCTCAACCTCTACACCTGTTTTGTAAATAGTTTTTACAGTAAATATGATACGTATCTCTAATCCGTCAATTTCATATTCGATACCCGCAAATTCAATGGGTAAAGGGTGGCAATCTGGCAAAAGGTCTGGTGTTTTTTTAATACCCAAAAGGCCTGCGGCTTTACTCATGGCAAAAACATTTCCTTTTGGCACTGTGTCTTGCTCTATCGCCTGAATGGTCTCTTCTTTTGATACTTTTACAATAGCTTGTGCAACCGCTACTCGTAGTGTATTAATTTTGTGCGTAATATCGATCATAATCACTCTTTTTTTTAGCTATTAACCTTCCATTGATGCGTATTGTCATTAAAAAGCTCTTTCCCAAATATAGGTGCCTCCTTTTTAATTCTTTCTACTACATATTCTAGTGCCAAAAACACTTCTTTTCGTCTTGGAGAAGAAACAAAAACAAACAAGCATATCTCTCCAATATTTACTTCCCCAATACTGTGATATATGTGCATGCAGCTCAAATTGAATTTCGCAAAAGTGGCTTCCCTAATTTCATGAAATTTTTCATTGGCCATGTCTTCATATGCCGTATATGCAATACCAGAAACCATCTTGCCTTCTATTTGATCAGCACGCACCTGACCTAAAAATATATTATGAGCACCTATTTCCGTTTTTGATTGATGCTTCCCAATGGATTGACCGATAAATTCGGAGGATATTGCTCCTTGTTTAAATACATTTTTAATTTTCGTTTTTTTCATACTGCATTGTGTTTTAATTGGGCTAAAAGAGCAGGAGCTCCGCCTTTTAAGTTGTGACAATTATTAAAGTTATTTTGAATTAAAATCTGAATGGCATTTTTTGATCTTTCCCCACCTTGACAGAGTACAATAATTTCACTATCAGTATTAATTTCATATAGGTTTTCTGATATTTTGGAAAGCGGGATTTGTTGGTAATTATCCATTTCGAGTGTTGGTTCTTCCCCCATTTCACGCACATCTAAAAAAATTACATTTGCTTTTTTTAAAGCCTTTTCAACAGTGATTTCCTGAATATTTGAAGTACATAAAAGGGATACTTCTTTCTTGAGTGGCCGGTTTTTTATTTCATTGATCAACCGCTCATTTTTTGTAATCTTTATATGATGAACGTTACTTGTTTTGGCATCATAACAAGATAGCTTTCCAGTCAATACACCCTTGATTTCTAAAATAATTTTCAATACTTCGTTTGCTTGCATGCTACCTATAATTGCAGGAAGCACACCCAACACACCCACTTGAGAACAATTTGCGGCTTCTGGGTTTTGTGGAGGTTCAGGAAACAAACATCTGTACGATGGGCCATCGTTATAATTAAAAACCGATAGCTGACCTTCAAACTTATAAATCGCTCCATAGACCACAGGTCGTTTGGTCAGAATAGCCGCGTCATTGATCAAATACCTTGTTTCAAAATTATCAGTACCATCAACAATAATAGTATATTTCTCAAACAACGAAATGGCATTTGAAATACTTAACTTCTCGCTATACGCATGAATAATAATGCTTGGATTTAAATCCTCTAAACGTTTTTTTGCCGCCTCGGCCTTATTAAGTCCAAGAGAGGATGTTCCATATAGAACTTGGCGTTGTAGATTGGACATTTCAACAAGATCGTCATCGATAATTCCTAATTCACCAACTCCCGCAGCAGTAAGGTATTGCAAGACAGGACAGCCAAGTCCTCCCGCACCAACAACCAAAACCCGAGCGTTAGATATCTTTTCCTGACCCTTTTGTCCGACTTCATTAAGTAATATATGTCTGCTGTATCTTTCCATATTTAACCTCCAGAAAATGGTGGTAAAAGAGCAATTTCTGTTCCGTCGACAGAAGCTTCTCGATCTACAATTAATTTATTTTGTGCCACCTGAAATTCTTCCGGTTTAAGATTAGGGTGTCGTTCAAGAATCAGCTTCATTACATCCGAGACCTTTCCTGATTCAAAATCAATTTGTTCTTCTTGACAAGCTGTTTTCTCAGCCAATACTCCAAAATACTTGATATTAATATTCATTTTCTATGCTTTTTAAATCTGACCTGGTATTGATGTTTCGTAGGGCTTCATAATGTGATTTAGAAATAGAGATACTCTTAACATTTAATCCGATTAATGCCTTGCTCAATTTCCTTTCTCCCTTTTGTAATGCAGCTAACAAATGGGGTGTTGCTCTCTTTTTATAGAGTGCAATAAGTGGATGTGATTTGCCTTCTTCTTCAATTTGAATAACATCATTTTCATCGGTGTTATTGGCTAGAATTATTTCTAATACTGACGTCTGAATTAAAGGAACATCACAGCTGAGTACAATATTTAATTCTGTATTTGAATGTTTAAGACCCGCATGTAATCCCGATAAGGGCCCTGCGTCAATCATGGTATCCGAAACTCTTTTAAAATTAAATTCCCCATGCTTCTTATTATCGCTTACAATAAGAATTTCATCAGCCATAGGCATTAATGCTTCAATCACGTGACTCAAAAAAGGTTTGCCCTTAAAAAGAAGAAGGGCCTTGTCTGTAGACATTCTGCGGCTCTTCCCTCCTGCTAATACAATCCCCGTTATCGTCTTTTTACTATTCATTTAGACAAAAAATAATTTAATTGTAGCCAAAGACAACACAAAGGCCAAAACATATCTAAGCGCTGAATTATTGAGCTTTTTACTGCCCAAATAGCTGCCAATAAACCCACCAAGGCCAAAACATATCTAAGCGCTGAATTATTGAGCTTTTTACTGCCCAAATAGCTGCCAATAAACCCACCAAAACATGCAATTCCTACAAGAATAAATGCCCCTCCACTAATTTCAACACCAATAGCCATTTGTCCGAATAATCCAGCAGCAGAATTCACCCAAATAAACAGAGCCGAAACTGCAGCCGCTGATTTTAAATCTCCCCAATGAAAAAGTAAAATAATCGGAGTAAGAATAATCCCCCCTCCTATTCCAATTAGACCAGAGAAAAAACCAATAAAGCCTCCTATGACCAACCCTTGCCACATTTTCACCTGTCTTAACTTGGCTTTGTTGTTTCCAAAATCAGATAACATTTTTACAATCGCAATCAATAATACGACAGCTAATATTTTTTTGTAAAGAACAGAATCAATTGAAATCATGCTACCCATTAATGAAAAAGGAATAGAGCTTAATGCAAATGATAAAAAGAGCTTCTTGTTGAAATATCCAGATTTGTAATAATGAAAAAATGCAATCCCTGAAACGAATAAGTTGAGAAGTAATGCGGTTGGCCTCATCATATCAGGAGAAAATGAAAAGATTGCCATAAGTGCCAAATAACCACTTGCTCCTCCATGTCCTATGCTTCCATATAGCAAAGACACAAAAGGAAGTATGATCAGAAATATCCAGATATTTTCAATATTAAAAATCATCCCAAATCACTATCCTTTATTTGTGAATCCAAATAGTCCCAACAATTCTCGTTGATCTCATCAAAGGTTTGAACTAAGGTTTTTCCATAGGGCGTCAAAACTGTACCGCCACCACTTTTACCACCAATGTTTTTGGTAACAACTGATTTCTCTGCCCTCGAATTGACATCATCGATAAGACCCCATGCTTTTTTATAGGACATCTTGAGCTGCTTAGCTGCTTTATTTAAAGAGCCTGTCTCATCAATCGCCTTTAAGAGACTCACTCTTCCTTCTCCTAATAAAATTTGTCCATTGGATTCAATCCATATTTTACTTTTTATTTTGTATCCCATGGCGTCATGTTTAGGTAGTTAAAATTAATTGTACAATGTCACCCATTTCTACTTTGTTCTTATCTGCAGGTAAATACAATAAAGCGTTTGAGACGGCAAAGGTGTGGAGCATCGATGAACTTTGACCTTCAAGTATCTTGACTTTTCCGTATTGATAATCCGCTTTTAGAAATTGGGCGCGATCTCCTTTTGAGGAGTACTCCGAAAGCGAAATAGCATCCACAGTAAATGGCTCACAATTCAAGCGACCTTCGAAGCGTCTCAAACAGCGTTGAACGTATATGTAAAAACAGCTGAGGGCTGCCGCAGGATTTCCAGGCAAGGCAAAAACATAGGTTTCATCTTTTTTCCCGAAAAAAAGAGGTTTTCCCGGTTTTTGTTTCACCTTATAAAATAATTGTGAGACTTGTAATTCTTGCAGGGCCTTACCTACAAAATCATAATCCCCTACTGAAATACCACCTGTTATGATTACAACATCTTTATTTTTCAATACCTCTTCTAAAAGATTTCGTGTGGAATTAAAATCATCTGGAACTTTAAATATTTCGTTATCGGTATAACCCGAACTCACCAATGCTGTTCGAAGCATTAGCGAATTGCTTTCATAAATTTGTCCATATTCTAATTGTGATCCCGCTTCAGCGAGCTCGTTGCCTGTAGCAATAATTCCAATAGCTGGTTTTTGATATACAGAAGCATCCATTATCCCAAGGGTAGTAAGAAAGCCTATTGCAGCAGGAGTAAGTGAAATGCCTTTTCTTAAAGCCATTTCCCCTTTTTGAATCTGTTCGCCTTTTGGCCTGATATTGCTTTGAATAGCGACTTCTTCGTGCACTTGAAGCTCTTGTCCTTTGATTGTGGTTTTTTCTTGAATTACGACAGAATTCGCGTCATTAGGAACAGGAGCCCCTGTAAATATACGAACAGCCTCTCCCTTTTGTAATGTGAAATCTTGTCCATCTCCGGCTTGTAATTCACCCGTAACATGATAAAATTTAGAATCATGTACTCGAACAGCATAACCGTCCATTGCGGATTGCCTGAATGGAGGCATATCAATAGGAGAAATGACATCCTCTGCCAAAACATATCCTAAAGCATTTTTCAATAATATTTTCACTGTCTTTCTAACAGGCTGAGAGTTGTTTTCTACATATTTTATGGCTTCTTCTACTGTGATCATTTGTATTCGTTATGTCTAGGTAAATATAACGATTACTTTTGTAAACAATTCGGTGCAATTCACATGCAAAATTTTTTGTAAACAATTCGGTGCAATTCACATGCAAAATTTACAAGCGATAAAGAGTCCGATCGAGGAAATGCAGTTATAGCAAGGCTTCACAATGGAAAAATAAAGATGTATCTTTAGCCCTACGTTATATTTGGTTTGGTGATGTGGAAAATAAACGAAAAGAAATACTTAAGATTAGTTAAAGAAGAATAACTACTTACAACAAAAGCTAAAACACAAAACCCTAGTCTACCTCCCGATAGGTATCGGGACCGTTTCTTCGTATTTTAGCCTTAACGCATGCAATTGCCAAATATAATTTTTATCTTCACACCTCATAAAAACATTAAGAAATGAAAAAAATATTATTATTGTCACTAATTATCTTGATTCCTATTTTGACAATGGCTCAAGGAAAGAAAGAGCTAGAAGAACAATTAGCCGTTCTGAGCGACACTGTTTCTGCACTTCATACTGAAAAGGACAAACTTCAAAGCGATTTGGCCGCTCATAAATCCAAATATGAAGATCTTAGCAACACGGTTTCTGCGCTTCATACTGAAAAGGACAAACTTCAAAACGATTTGGCCGCTCATAGATCCAAATATGAAGAGGTGCTCGAAGTCCGTGTAGAACAAGAAAAGGAAGTTGGAAAACTAAATAATAAAATTGACAGCTTGTCTGCGTTGAAAATTCCTTTATCGGGAAGCACTTCCGGAACGAGCAAAGCAGAGCTTGTTGAATTCACTCCTACAAATGCCAAATTCACCGTTCCAGCAAGTAAAACATGGCATATCACTAATGTATTTTGCGACAGAAAATATCAATCAGGCGGAGAAGAAACAGGCGCCGGTATTATTTTAAAAAGTATCAATGATGTAGTTTTCGAAAAAGGCCCTCTTTTGTTCTACTACAATTCTGGGCTTGTGATGGATTTTCCAATAATTCTCAAAGAAGGAACAAGCTTTGAGTTTACAGTTAAGAATTCTGGAGGTAAAGCGATTATGACTTATATTGAATATGATAATTAAAGCTTGAACAGAAGACTAATCCAGTTCCCTTTCTTTAGACATATAACACTACCTAAAATGCATGCTCCGTTCATGCTTCGCACAACTAGATTTCTCGAAAACAGCTATCTTTAGTACAAAACTTAATCACGGGTAGGCAAGCGCACGCCATTTTAGCCAAACCGTTAACACTTTCATTTTTTTAAGAAATGAATTTTCGTGTCGCGTTTATCATCAACTATAGTTGTATCAATAATTGGTTCAATATACCTCGGAATGTATGAATTGGGAGTTTCTATTACCCAACATATATTTAAATAGTCAAATGCACGAAGAATTGACTCTTGTGAATAGTCCTTGTTAACATTATTATTTTTACAATAAACAGCGTAAGCATTTGTACCTGAATCAAATTTATGAATATCACTCACGGAGTTTAATGACAAATTAGACAAATCTGGTAAAGGTGAAAATCTCGAGAAATATAACCCAGGATGAACCAAACCTAAAATAGCATATTCATCCTGCATTCCCCGCAAGTTTCTCGAATTGTTGAATTCCGAATTATAGAAAATTGCACCTGGTTTATTTATCATTTCCTTTTTGGTGAAATTTGATCTTAAAGTTTGGATAAACTCTTTTTTAACATAACCATTAGAGAGTAATATTTGAGAATTGTAAAAAGAATAAAATCCATAGAATACAAATAAAACTATACCAATAAGTTGAATTCTATTAGTATGCATCACATATACGCTAAAGATATTTGAAATTAAAAAAACAGGAACTATTGAGAAAAAAACGTAATAATAAAATTGATATGCTTCATTACTGGTGTAGTTGAATAACAAAAAACATGAAAACCCTGAAAACATGAAAATCAAAAGAGTTTTCAGTCGGATTACAGTTTCTTTATTAATGTATTTTCGATTCCAATAAATGAATAGAATGAAAGGAAAAATCAGGATCAATGAGTTAACAAGTGTTTGTAAACCCATGACTAGAATAAGTTTAAAATACGACAATGAAAATAATCTACTAAGATTAAATACACTTGTGGTGTATTCATCAGAATCCAAATAATAATAAAATAATAATGTGGAAACTAAAGAACAGGATATGAAACTAAAACATAGATGCCTTATTTTGGAGAGCGAAATTATATGTAATACCTTTTGTTTAGATGAACTAAAACTTAACTCAGAATTTCCTTTTATTTCATTCCATACTTCATAAATATACATGGTGATTTTACAAATCAAAAAAATCATAACCAAAGGTAAAGTCCCGGTATGAGCAAAAGGAAGAACTAAAAGTATCAACTCTGCATAACTCTTGTTCAGTTTACTCAATTTAATGTAAAGTAGAAAAAAGCTTACTACAAAAAAATATTTTGGAAAGGACCAAAAAGACTGTCTACCAAGATGAAAAGTTGAATTAAAAAAATCATGATTTCTCAACAAAGGAATACAAACTAAAGTACTTATTAGTAAAAAAAGAAGAATGAATTTTTGAAATAGCTCTAATCGAGTATAATATTCTCGTATGTAATAATATACAACAGAAATGCTGATAACTGGCCCACCCATCAAGATGACGTAAGATACGTTTAGGCTATTGGTTTTTGTTAATAGAGCTATTAACCATAAATCTGCGTAATGATACAAATGTCGAATCTCTGAAAACTCTGCCAAGGAATTAAAAATCCCATTTCTATTTTCAATACCTAAGTTAGATAAATAGTGAGAATTATGCCCAAAAAATATAATATCATTGTTCACTATTAATTGCCCGTCTGCACTTATAAAAAAAGGAATATAGAGTAAAGAAATAATGGCAACAGGGAAGAAAACAATTTTAATTCCCTCACTAATATGATCAATAGAAAAAAATTGATGATTTTTCTTAATTCCTATTATCGTCAATATAGAAATTAAAATAAATGGTATTGTTAAAATAGAAGTGAAATTACTCTTTAGACAGGCAAATCCAAAAGTGATAAATAGGATTCCTAATACGATTTGAACAAATACCGATTGCCTTAAATTTTTATCAGTAAAAACCAGCTGAGTAATAATCGCACCAGAGAATTTAAATACAAAAACTGCAAGAATTAAAGTAAAAAAAATGCTCAACCAAACTAACATTCAATTTAGTTTTTAAAAAATGATTTAACCGCATTGGTTATATAAATTTGATCATCTACACTCAGTTCGAAATAAAAAGGTAAACGAACAAGTCTTTTTTCATATATATCGCTATTTGGAAGATGAATATTATCATTGTTCCTTAAATAATATTCACTTTTATGTAGACACATATAATGAAATACAGCATGGATATTCATGTTTTTAAGATACTCTAAAAGTCCATCCCGTGCATTATTAGATTTGCAAATGATATAAAACATATTAGCATTATTGCTTGCATAAATTGGGATCTTAGGCAATTGGATAAACCCTTCCGATCCCAACAATTCCAATTGAGACGCATAATTCCTCCATATCGACAATCTCTTTTTTTGGATTAATTCAATTTTTTCTAATTGAGCATATAAGAACGAGGCTATAATGTCACTTGGGAGAAAAGAACTTCCAATATCCATCCATCCATATTTATCTACTTCTCCATTGAAAAAAGCAGAGCGATTTGTTCCTTTTTCCCAAATAATTTCTGCACGTTCGAGAAATCTCTCATCATTATCACCCATCATTACTAACCAACATGCCTCCTTCCCCGGCAATAATATTTTTGGTTTCATGAAATGAAAATGCTGCCAAATGACCTAATGAACCAAGGGGTAATCTATTATTTTCGAAAATATAATAACTGTCTACTGCTTGAGCTGCGTCTTCAATCACAAAAAGATTGTGCTTTTTAGCTATATCCATTATTTTATGCATGTCACAAGCTACTCCTGCATAATGAACAGGGACAATTGCTTTAGTCTTCTCCGTAATCAATGATTCTATCAAATCTTCATCCATTCCAGGATGATCTGTACGACTGTCACAAAAAACAACATTTGCTCCTCTGAGAATAAATGCATTAACTGTACTTACAAATGTGTAGCTAGGAGCAATAATTTCATCTCCTGGTTGAATATTACACAATATTGCAGCCATTTCTAGAGCGTCAGTACATGACGTGGTCATTAGGCATTTTTTGAAGCCATATTTCTCTTCAAATTTCCGGTGACATTTTTTGGTAAACAAACCATTACCAGAAATTTTTCCAGAATTTACACTTTGAGCAATATAATCTAACTCTTCACCAATAATTATTGGTTTATTAAATGGGATTTTTTTGGCCATAAGTGATATATATATACGCGAGAAGATTCATCAAAAGAATATTTTTTGTAAAACGAAACTGCACCAGTATTTATTAACTGAGTTGACACTTTGAGTAATTCAACATTGCTTTTTTTAAGATAAATGAGTGAATAATTTAACAGACTTCTACCTATTCCCAAACCTTGATGATTATCGTCTATAGCCATCAAATCTATTATTCCAACATTATTTTCAATTTTTAATGATAAAAATCCTAAAACTTTTTCACTTTGCCCAGGTAAGGTATAAACAAAAACTTTACCTGGACTTTCTGGATTTATTGATTTTTTTATCCAAAAAGTATAAAGATCATAAAAGCAATTTGAAGGCAAGCTTTTATCAAGTTTAAACCTTGAATAAATCCCACTTAAAAAAGCCAGTTTTTTTAAACTCGTAAAATCATGAATATCAATATTGAATTCTGATACTTGTTCATTTTGATTTGTAATAGCCTGTGAAATTGAGTTATTAAGGTCTAAGTCAAAAGTTAATTTTGTATCCACCCATTTATGATCTAAGCCATCTAACTTCGTATTACTAAAAACATATACTAAATCATATTCATTTAAGTCTTTATGATCTACTTGAAAATTAGTATTCGTGATTTCTAATTTCCCAACATTTAGATCAAAAATTTGAGAATCAAAATTCAATTCACTAATCATTAATCTTGTCCTTTATAATGTAAATAGGGCGATTTTTCACATATTCAAAGGTTTTACCAACGTATATGCCAACAATTCCCAATGTGGCAATTATAATACCTGAAAGGAACCATATAGAGATAATCAAACTTGCGAATCCACTAACCTTAAAACCGTAAAAATAAGCTTGTAGAAAATATATTAAAGCCACAATAAAAGAAATGACTGAAATTGTAAAACCTGCAATAACTGTAATCCTTAATGGTTTTTGTGAATTACTAATAATTACATCAAATGCCAACTTTAATGAATTACGAAAACCGTAGTTGCTTTTACTTTCTACACTTGAATTGTGTTGAACAGGGACTTTTATTTTTTTAAATCCTACCCAATGAACCAAGGTTGGAAAAAAGCGGATCGGTTCTCGCATACTGTTAATAGAGTCAATTAAATTTCGACTGTAAACACCAAAATTAGCAACTGAATTGTCTTGCTTATATCCCGATAAAAATCCAAGTATTTTATAAAATAAATAAGATGAAAATTTTTTAAAAATGCCATCTTTCCGATCAATACGTTGAGCTAAGACTGCATCATATCCTTGTATTGCTTTTTCATAAAGTTTTGGAATTTCTTCAGGTACATCCTGCAAATCACAATCCATTACCACAACCCAATCACCTTTGGACATATCTAATCCAGCAGTAATTGCATAATGTTGACCAAAATTTCGACTTAAATTGACCCCAACAACTTTTTTATTTCTCTTACAAATATCTATAATGCAGTTCCAACTATTATCTAGACAAATATCTATAATGCAGTTCCAACTATTATCTAGACTTGCATCATTAATCAAAATAATTTCATAATCATTTGTCAAAGAAGTAATTGAATTTTCAATTCTTGAGACGAGCTTATCTAGTACATTTGTAGCATTATACACAGGACTGATCACAGAAATTTTCATGAATCAAACTATTGGTTGAACCGTCAATTATTACTTATGAAAGTAACCATAAATATGATAAAATATAATGCCAATAGCTATTTTAACCAACAAAATTAAATTAAACAGATTTAAAAAAGAAAAGATACATTCTATTCAATGCCAAGACCTCAGAGCAGATTCCCTTTATTACTTCAGCTTCAAACCAATTCCAGCATTAATACCCCAGGAGTTATACCTTCTTGTTTGAATGACCGATGAAATAACGGGCGTTACATTCGATCTAAAATAAGGGTTCACAAATACATGCCACCTCTCAAAATTACGTCTTACCTCAAGCTGTAATGCATAGGACAAAACAAATTGACTTGGAGACTTTTGGACCAAACCTTGATTGTATTGCTCTACATATGTACCTAAATTACTACTCGAAACAAAACTCAAATCAATCCCAACTCTAGGAATTATACTGAACTTATTAATGTCAAATCTATATCCAAATCGAAGCGGTATGGATATCCAGGTGTATTTATTGATGTCATTATAAAAAATAGAATCGGTTATACTTTCTGTTGTTGTAGTTGTATCAAATAAAGGAATTGAATCCACCGTCCAGGTCTGGCTATTTTGATTGTAAATAGAATCAATCTGCCAAGTAACGAAAATTAAAGAATCGACATCCGTGTATTGAGTGATGCTAGTGCTGTAATTTACTTTTTCACCATTTTGCTTCCAGCTGAGCCCTGCTCCAAGATCAAATTGTTTGATTTTTGCACGGTACATAACCCCAAAAGAAGAGCTCCATAAATTGGATTCCATGGTATTCATTGGAAATGTAGAAGAATCATTACTCAAGATCAGATTGGAAGATGAATTAAGCATCCCTCCATAAAGCTGAATCTCGTGATCTATTTTGTCATCTTTTTTACGATTACCACCAGCAAGCATCGTTTCTGATGGATCAACCTCCTCTACATTGAGCGTAGAATCCTGATCTTCTTTATCAGTTGATAAAGAATCGATTTGAACCGAAGCACTTTCAGAAGTATCAGAATGAATTGTTGAATTTTCTGATAAATTAGTGTCAAGGGTATCTATAATTACAGCATCCTCATTTTTGTTATTATCCTTCACAGCATTCGTTTCAGAAAGCTCAATCTCCTCGTTTTGAGTAGTATTAATGTTAGAATTTATAGACTCAATATTCTTTTCAGGATTTGAATCTGCAATTACCGATTCTTTAATTTC
>Ga0206130_10005586_pt1 | contig 14802 bp, 33 predicted proteins | sample Helgoland_Spring_9_FD_148637 | JGI IMG/M metagenome (GOLD analysis project Ga0206130, IMG submission 148637) | Pelagic subsurface seawater microbial communities from Kabeltonne, Helgoland, North Sea - Helgoland_Spring_Bloom_20160512_1 | ecosystem: Environmental > Aquatic > Marine > Epipelagic ... | reverse complement strand
CGCAGATCTCCATATAATTGGATAACTTAAGCCATCTGGTGTTGTTGTACGTGAGCCGTTAAAACCAATCGACGTAGTTGTAATGTCGCCTGTACTAGCATCTAAACCATCAGCCGTCACAGTACCGGTCACGTCGAGGGCTGTGGTGGGCGCTGAGTTGCCGATACCTAGTCGTTCAGCAGACGCATCCCAGACGAACTTCGGAGTCGTGCCAGTATCCTCAAACAGATGAAAATCGCCCGGACTTCCGGAAGAAAAACGCGCCGACACTGTATTTTGAGGGTTGATAATGTCTAAGTAACCGCTACGGTTGGCTGATAGATCCCATGTGCCGTTATTGGTTTGAAGCTCTAATACTGCTTTACTGTCGGCCGTATTGTCAGTGTTTTTAATTGCTCCGATGACACTACCGCCTGCAGCAGCATCCTGCACAGTCAGCCCATCCATCTTGGCTGTGCCAGTAACGTCGATACCTGTGGAGGTGGTGGCTAGTTTTTGAGCATTGTTGTAGCGTAGCTGAACATCGCTGTCCTGATTAAAGTTAGCTAAAGTCTCACCTGCAGGGCTTTGTATTTGTAGCTGATTAGAGCGCACAATAAGAGAGCCTGTGCCTTGGTCCAATATACGACTATTATCGCCATCATGAAAAATCTGTAGGTCAGAGCCAGCACCAAAGATAGCTTTAGAGTTGTCAGGTAATGTTAAGTTGCCGCTTGAAAAACTAACAGACGTTACACCATCAACCGTACCGCCGTTAATGTCAGCAGTATTAGCAACAAGGCTGTCAATGTTGGCTGTGCCGTCAATAAAGAGATCATTCCACTCTGCGCCGACTGCTCCTAAGTTATAGGTGTCGTCAGCAGAAGGGAGAAGGTTAGAAGCAATGTCTGCCGTAACGGTAACAGTGTCTGTGGCGGCGTTGCCCAGAACTGTATTGCCGTTGACAGTAAGCCCGTCAATAGTAACGGTGCCTGTGAATGTTGGGTTGTTTGCGTCTGACTTAGAGTTTACCGCCGTTGCGATATTATCAAACTCTGTTTCAAACTCTGTACCACGAATAATCTTACCTGAGTCACCAGATGGCAAGGAATCCTTCGCGGCAAAGTCAGTTGTCTTTGTATAATTGGTCATGGCTAAGTTTCCTCTTGCCTAATCTAAAACCAGAAAAAGAAAAGGGGCCATTGCTGACCCCGAAGGTTTATTAGGCAGGAACTGCCATGATGAAACCAGCTTCTGGACGGTATGCTTGAACGCCGTAGAGACAGTCAGCAGTGTACAGAGTTGAGAGGTACTCCTGCTTGTACTGAGTCTGTGAACGTACAGACAGTTGCTCTGCAAGAACTACAGCGTCCTTGTGGAACAACAGAGCAGCGCGCTTACCTGAAGCGATAGTTGCACAGTTGTTAGAGACATAAACGTCTACACCGTACAAGTTACCGATAAGGCCAGACTGAACCACTTGACCACCAACAAAGTCGGTAGACACATAACGCTCAATACCCATGATAGAGTTACGAGTAGAAGGAGGAATAACAAGACAACGATCTTCCATAGGTACGTTGTTGTCATCCATCTTCTGGATCATGTCACGGAAGAAGCCATCATCGAACGCAGTGTTGGCTGGGAGAGCCTGTCCTGTGAACGCAGTAGTAGTGCCGTTGTTGTTAAAGAAGGCCGCACTGTTCTGATAGCTAGTCGCAGTTGGAGAAAGAGTCATTGTTCCGTCACCGAAGCCAGTAGCTACAGCGTGGAGGTCAGTATCAATCTTAGTAGCAAGAGCATAACCAGCATCTTCAGTATAGAACTGACGGAGGCTGTTAAGTGCTTGTACTTCTACGATGTCTTCAATCAGACGTGAGTACTCGAAGTGACGGTTAACGTCGATTGCAAGTTCACTTTCAGTGTTAGCAATGATGTTAACAGCGGCGTTCTCAGCCTTTACACTTGCATCAGCACGAGTAGGCTTAGGGATGTGGAGCTTGTCGCCCTTCTTGCCTGTCATTGAAAGCTTCTTTACAAGAGGAACCATCTTAAGGTTCTTCTGGTATGCGGCAATGATTTCATCACTCCAGATTTCTGGAATAAAAGTTGCCGCTTCGGTTTTGCCAGTAATACCCGTGGCGCCGGGATATGGTACAGTAGCCATGTTAATCTCCTAGATTATTTTACACGACCCTCTGAGTATGCTTGTAGAATTTCCTCTGACAAAGCTTGGTATCTCTCGGGGTCTGTTCTCATTAGTTTAATAATGTCGGCCCTGCGATATACTTTTTTACGGGTTGTTTCTGCACTGCCTCGTGCGTTACCTGTATTGGCTGCCCTTATCTGTTGCTTACGTGCCTGTTTTTCAACTTTGGCAGTTTGCTCTGTTACAACTTTCCGTTCTTTCCAGAGTGAGAAAAGTTCATCAGCAGAGTCAGCATCATACTGCTGGTCAGCGGCTACAAATAACTGAGTCCTAATTTTAGAAGCTTTGATCCATTCTGCAAACTTGGGATCACCAAGAATGTCTTGCATATCTGGATGCTTATTACTAAGCTCCGCAAGAGCAGACTGTTTCTTATAGTTAGAAGAATACGCCTCGGCTTCTTTAATCTTAGGATGATTCTCAATAGCACGATTAACTGCGCCTTGAGGGTCCGTAAAATAGTCAATATCGTCTTCAGGCTCAACAGTTTGTGGTTGAGGTGCTGATTGTTGTGTCTGCGTAGAAATATAATCATCTACGACTTTACGAAGTTCTCCTACCTCACCTGACTGACGACCTAAAAGCTTTTCAGCTTCTTGGTGCATCTGTACAACTTCTTCCAAAGACTTGCCTTGGTATTTATCAGGTAGTGCAGCTTCTTCTTGAGGTTGCTCAACTTCTACTTCTTGTTGAATCTCGTTAACTTCGTTGGTTTCGATCTCGTCCACGTTGTCCTCTTCAGGCTGTGGATCAATCATCATTGCTCTAGACATTATTAAACTCCGTGATTATAATCATTATGGAGATGTTTATTTATTACCTGCTTTTTCGTGTTCCCTAACCCATTTTATGTGCGCTCCGGGGAATGAACCATCGGAACCATTAAGGTGAAAAGACGGGGCAGATACCATTCTTGTAGCGTTAGCACCACAACCGCACCTACTGGTTGTAGTACCTGACGTTACAAATTCTTCAAAGACATGTCCGTTAGTACAACGGAAGTCATATATTTTATACATCTACAGGATCTTCTTCTTCAGCTTCAGCTTGGTCTCTGGCAGCTTCAATAGTACCTTGTAGATTAATAACAGTTGCAAAAGCAGCTACTTGACCTTTACGATAATATAAATCTTCTTGGTCTTTTACTGTTTGTATATCTGCTAACTGCGTTGCGTTATTAGAAAGCTCGCTAACGAGTTGTTTGAAACCTTCATGATTAAACAATTCATTGTAATTGTTAAAGTATGTTTCAAGCTCGGGTGTCATAGTTTCCTCTAAAGTTTACTGTATAGTAATATTATACCATACATTTTGTTAAATGTCAAGCGTTTCTTGTATTTTTTCTTCTACGTCTTGACGCTGTTACTTACCCTTTGGCTTCTTTACTTTTTTCTTTTTACCACCGTATGCATTTCCGTATCCCATGTTACTCTCCTTACTTTTTACCTTTGTGGACTTTCTGAACTTCAAAGTTAGCTGCCTTAGAAGCTCCTTTGTGTGGCTTGTAACCGTCTGCTGGATCTTTCATTAGCTTGTAGTTACTACCTCTTTTCATCCAGTGATGGCCTTTAGGTGCATTAACTTTCATTTCTTAGGCATCCTAACTTCTTTACCGTCTTGAAAGTAACGAATACCTTTGCTTGTTCCACGAATATCTACACTACGGCTCATGTCGGCTACAGGTAAACCTTTACCTCTTTTCAAATCTACGTTAGCTGCAGTATAATTGCCATCGTTTGATTTTGACATACCTGCTGCAGTTACTCCAGAACCGACTGCCGCCCCTTTAGTTTGTTGAGTGCGTCTATCTGCTTTAGTTCTTTTTTTACCTACAGTAATACCGTCGTTTTTAGATTTCCGACCGGGAGTGTTTTTATTTACTCCTTGTAATTTGTCTAAAGCATCATCTAATTGTCGTTCTGCTTTTTTAACCTGTGAAGCAACTTTTTGAACGGCTTTACGCCCTGTTTTAGCATCTCTAGCTGCTTTAGCTATTCTTGCTGCCATAGTTATCTCCTTACCATTTTTTACACGACCAGTATCGTGCTGTTAGTTTACTGGGTGGGTTTGTGTCACACTTGTGACGCGCTCTGAACGACTTACGACGTGCAGGTTGATCTTTCTTAATCGTCATGTTCTGATCGCCAAAACGTATAGTCTTAACGGTGTCACCTTCCTTGGCAACAACTACAAACTTCTTAGTCTTGTGACTAGGCGTCCGCTTTGGCTTGTTGTACCCGCTTACTCCTGCTCGTGCTAGTCTTGGGTCCGCTTTTTTGTTTGGCATTTAAAGCCTCCAATTGCTCTTTAAGTTCTTGTATCTCTACCTTTAAAGGCTCTAACATTGTTTCTACTCGTGAAAAAAGTAGTTGTACTTCTTGTTGCGTTAGCATGTTTTATCCTTAGTTATAAGGGAACCATTCACCAAACTTACGAACGTATATAAATATAACTGTCGTGTCTGGTGTGTTGATTGTTATCGTTGTACTTCCAAACTCGTCTATGTTGTATTGAGCAACATTAAAAAAAGAAGAAGAAGACGTAATGTTAATGTCACCGATTATTTTAACAGTGTTAGCTGTAGTCAGCTTTACCATCACCGTTTCACGATCTTTAGGTGTCGGGTTTAATACTATGTCTACGTCAGCACTGCACCGCAGTATTTCAGTTCCAGAAGTAGTATGACTACCCGAAACCTCATAAGCTTTTGCTATACCTAAGTCTGCTCTTGATTGTGGTATATAACTCATTAGATTGCCAACCACTCACTAAATTCTTGAATGTAAATAAGATGAAGTGTAGTATCGTCCTGCTCTACAGAGATAGTACCTTCTCCAAACTCTCCAACGGTATACTTAGCTATGTCATAGTAAGACATATTGACAATGTTAATTTCTCCTACAATACTAATTTTATCGTCTGTACGACAATTAACAATAACAGTTTCACGATCTTGTGCATGTTGTCTTAGGTTAATCACAACACTAGAAGTAACTTTAAGGATTTCAGAACCGCCAGTTGTATGGTCACTAGTAACAATCTTAGCTCTAGCGTTCTTTAGGTCTGCTCGACTAGACAAGCTACCCATAGATATGTTGTAAACATTAGCAGGCTTTTCTGTATCCTCTGAAAGCTCCTTAACGGACCCTGCATCAACTTCTTCGCCATTGGTTAGGGTAAGTACTAGGTGTCCGTCAAAGTCCACTGTAGCGTCTTCTACGCCTACTCCTGCGGCTCCGTCAGCACCATCAATACCATCAGTACCATCCTTACCATTTTTACCGTCCTTACCGCTATCTCCTTTGTCTCCTTTAGCGCCTTGCTCACCAGTAGGACCGGCAACACCTGTGTCACCTTTATCGCCCTGTTCTCCACGGATAGCTTCTACTGACTGTATCTTAGACAGTAGTTTATCGTAAATGGCTGTGAGTTTTAAGTCCACGTTCATTCTTGATTAAGACGCTGCATTAGCATTTGTTCAGCTTCACGGGTTTCGTTGTTTCTTGTCTCCTGTTGTTTGCTGCCTTGCTCTTTTGTTTTTACTTCGCGTTCTTTAAGTAATGTTTCTGCTACGCGCATACGACGCTCAAACTCTCTATCATCTTGGTCACCTTCTTTAAGATTTCTAGTGATAGCATTGATCTTGTCAATTTCAAGCTCTTGCGGAACAACCTGAGCCTCTGCTGCCAACTTAGCGGCTCGTGCCTGTGACTCTTGAGCCTGAGCAGACAGTGCTTGAGTTTGTGATTGCTGGAACTGCATCTGCAACTGTTGTACTTGTTGTTGCATTTGCTGTGCTTGGGGGTTAGGCTGTGATGCTTGTGCCAACGCTGCAAGTAGTTCTTCACGGTTAGACAAGTTCATATTGTCAATAACAGATTGTATTAATGTATTATACAACGGTGAGTCTTTGCCCATAGTCTGAAGTAACTGTACTAGCTGTGTTACTTCATACTCTCTTGCAATAATACCCAAAGTACTACTAGCGTTAAATTTATAATCAGCCACGGGGTAATTTTCGGGGTCAAATTGCATATACCTATAAGCTGCTTTCTTAACAAACGGAATCAAGAAAGATTGTTGGAAGTTAATTAGTGTGCGTTTATGACGTTTAATAATAGCGCCAAGAGACATACTAATGCCAGCGGCAGTACTCTCGCCGTTAACCTGACCTGCAATTCCTGCTGAGTCAACGGCTCCTGTTGCTTGTTGTACCATCTGCTGCAAGGCTCCGGCCTGAGCAAAAGTGATTTGATTAACTTGACCAAAGTTAAAGGGTTGCAGTACTTCACGAGGATCTCCGTTAGTTAGTATCATCTTTCCGGGACGTACTTCAGGCTTGGCACCTCTTGGTAGTCTTGTTGCATCAATCGCCATCATTGGGTGGATTGTTAGGCTTAACGCATCAATACGAGCGCGTAGCTCTGTGTCAAGTGCTTTCTGACTGTTATAGCCTTTCTCACAAACACCACGACCCCAGAAGCGTCCGGGTACTACATCCCAAGGAAACGCTACAACAGGACGGTCTTCCATCATGTATGGGTTAGCTTCTGCTTTCAGTAACGTACCACCATTAGCGATCACTACAACGGCCTCTACGTACTTTGAGTCTGGCCCTTCCTCTTCTACCAGCTCTTCTGTATCGTCGCTCACAGCCTCATTTAGAAGCTCTCGTGGCACTAATCCATAGTACTTAGTAAGACGTACCTTATCATCGTTGTACATTGTAAGGTCTTGGTCAGGCTCTAAGTCCGTATCAGGAGCAGCATTACCGACATACGTGTCACGATAAACACCCTGCTCTTGTAGTAGTTCTACTTGGTGTTTGCTTACAAACTCATCAATAGCTACACCCATAGCATCTTCAACAGACGTTGCTACAGGGTCGATTAAGAAGTTCTGAGGCAGTACTGGCTTAAGTTTAACAACAACGCGCTCAGTAATATTAACACCTACCGCTTGAAGATCACCTCCCATAACAGGTTGAGTAGCAGGAACCATCTCTTTCATTTCTTCAATAACAATCTCACCAATGCCTGTACCAAACACTGCTGAGTTAATTAAGCATTCTGCAACGGCCTTACGTACCATGCAGTTTTCAAAGTCTTCTGTAAGTTTGTTACGAAGGAACTGTACGTCTTGCTTGTCCGTATCACCAAAGTTATCACTAACATCAAACCACTTACCACGTCCAAACGTAGCCTCTTCTAGTTCCGCTACATTAGACTCAACTGCCTGTTGAAGTGCAGGAGAAATAATACGGGAACGCTCAGACCCACGCTCACTGTCAGCAGGATTCCATTGACCACGCCATAATCTATAATACTCTTCAAATTTCTGTTCATAATTGCTTTCGTAGTTATCTCTCCAGTCTTCACATTTAGTTATAACCCAATCTTCTAAGGATTCTTGAATCATCAGTGGGTCTGCTTCGTATAAATCAGTCATATTAGTATCCTGCTACTACGTCTAAGATTTCGTGGTCTTCGATTTCATAATCGTAGTCGTAAGCCACATTAGCTACTTGGTCTATGTAAGCTAGAGCATCTACCAAGTCATCGTGAGTTAATGGATCAGGAAACTGAAACAGTTGGTCTAAGAATCTACTGTTCCATTCGCCTTTGTTTAATGTTATAAAGTTGTTTTCAAATCGTCCTTGCAATGCCCACATAACACGATCAGTTTTCTTTTTGTTACCGTGGGTTAACTCTTCTACTCTAAAGAACAAACCATAGCGTTTTTGCATATCAAGTAACGGAGACATTACTGCTTGTTTTGCAATACCTCTTTCGATACCCACACTAACGGGACGGTAATCTCTAACAGCCTGAAATATCTTGGCCGCTGTTTCGTCAAGACTCCATCGTCCATAAATAATATTATCAACAAACCAGCCATGCTCACTAACTTTAACGACGGCAATAGCTGTGTCATCAAGCTTTGAATTCTTGGTACGTTTCTTGTTGACTTCTTCAAAACCAGCCAAGTCAACTGCAATGTAATAGTCTCCTATTTCTGGCTCATCTTCACCAAACGTAACCCAATCTTCCTTGAACATTTCTGACCCACGCGCTTCAAAAGACGCCATAAACTCTTGGCGAAACGCATAAGAAGACATAGACTTTTTTGCCATGTCAATTTCATCAGGGTCCAACAACGGGTTATCATACGACGTAAAGTGCCATGCTTTGTAGGTCGGATCATCATCTATCTCCGCGTATTTGTACAATTCATAAAAGTGGTTTCTGCCCATTGGTGTCCCAATAAACATAGCACAGCCTTTTTGGTCAGCTAACGCAGGTCTCAGGATCTGTTCAAATACGTCAGGCTTCATGTCTGCGTACTCATCTAGAACAAGAAACTTTAACGACACCCCACGCATTGTCTCTGGTCTATCAGCCCCTTTGAGACTGATGGTTGCTCCGTTGACCAACTTGATTTGCAGATTATTAATGTGACTACCACTAATAACAGGATGTCCCAACTCCAGAAGCGTCTGCCACATAATGTCTCTGGCTTGTCCCTGAGTAGGTGCGACGTAAAATACATGACCCTTACCTGCCTGTAGCGCATTAACTATTAACATCCATGCAGCTAATCTAGACTTACCAGTACGTCGTCCCGCCGCAACTATTTTAAATCGTGTATCGTCTGCCCAGACTTCTTGTTGCCACGGCAGTAGTTCAATGTCTAAATCCACTAGTACGTCCACATAACGGGTGTTGTTCCGCGTGTGTCTACGTGTATAAAGTCATCTGCAACGCCTACACCAGTAAATCCTAAAGACAAAGCAGCCTTTACAAGCTTAAGGCGATCAACGGCATTAGTTATTTTTATGTCTGCCGCGATCCCCTGGGCATGAGTACCCGGAACTTCTTTCTTTTTTTCTATGGGATGCATCGTTGGATGTCGATACCCACTAGTTATAACGAAAGGAAATCCACAGTACGCCCGTAACTCGTCTAGCTTCTCTAAGAACGCCATCTCCATGTTATTAGTACCGCTAACCTGACAATCAAACTCTTCGCGTTTAAAATGATTAAGACTCATCAACAACCTCGCCTTCTATGATTGTAGGTTCTGGTACTTCTACAGCACCAACACCACTAATGTTAATCTGAATGGCATTCCTACCACCATCCTTAACAATATCCTTTTCAAATGCAGCAACAGGTAGTATACGGTCCATCACAAGTTTCCAAGCAGCAGCTTGGTTCTTATGGTCATGGTCCAAAGCAGCATCAAAGATAGTATCAAGTACCTTACGTGACTTCGGAGAAGCCAACATACGTGCTTTGTACTCATTAATTATCGCTGCGTCACCCTTGGGTCGGCCTACTACACCCTTGTTTCCGGGCTTTACAGCAGCAACTTCTGACTTCCGGGGTCTACCACGACCTCTTTTTTTAACTTCTTGAGTCATGAAAAAAATTATCCCTTAATATGACTATAGTATAACACAGGTTTACACAAAAGTCAAGCTATTTTAACTATAAATACAACAATAGTACTTTTAGTAGTGTAATCATAAGGTTATATAACTATTAATTATACTTAATTATTCTAATTTTGCCCTATTTTGTGCTTAGGTAGGTACCTTTACCTTTACGGCTACAGATTCCGCCCCCCCGGTGGATAACTCTGTGGATAACTCATGTTTTACCTGTGGATAACTCATGTTGCTGCCAGGTGCTGCAGTTCCCTGGTGGGGATAACTCACGTGTTTTCTGTGGATAATAATGTTGGTGGACACTAACATAACTCAGAGGAATACAAAGGGGGATCGCGGGGACAGATTGGGCATACTTGAGAGGACAGGTGTAAGGGCCAAAGAAGTAGCCACTGGACCTACAACAGACACATATAAGTAGTACTTGACCACAGCACCCATATTTAGTATTTAGAAGGTGTGCCGCAGGTGGCGGGACATATATAACATTTTGATATAAGGATAGAACGAAATGAAATTACAGGAACTTTTCAACATAGAAGCCATGACAGATGACCAGCTGTTTCAGCTGTTTTATATGGGTCAGCAATTGGCGGACACAATGGACCGACGCGGAGACGCAGAGGGATGTTTAGAGTATTCAGAACTGTGGGTAGCAGTTGATGACGTATTAAATGCAAGGGAGGCTTGGGCATGAAAACGACAACACAATTAGTCCACGAAGTAGAGGACGCAGTTAACAAGGCCTTTGATTGTGAGATTGTTCGGGTTGATGCATCCCTTAGTTGGAACGCGGCAGTAGTCACCATATGCAGACCGGGACACCATCCAAGGGGTGCCGATTACTCGACCCACTATTACGCAGGATGTAATAAAGGTCTCCATCATGGCCACTATGACATGCCCTACCGTGTCGCTATGTCAGACCACACAGACCGCGCTATGCGGGAATGGGGGTAAACCATGCTTAAGCTAACGACAGTTCGTGACGTGCCCTTCGGGGCCACCGTTCACCTAGTGCGAAGTGGTAAACCCACCAGCACTACCTATGTGCGAAAAGACTACGATAGGTCATACCGCACGTTCGCTCTAGATAGCTGGGACGATATAAGCAAATGTGTCCACGCTAAAGGCGACCGTCAGGTTTATTGGGACACTTACATGCCACTGACGCCTCACTGGAGCTACGTATGGGGGTCGAAATAATGGGACAGACAATCAAAATCAAAACTAAGGGTTACAACGGCCACCAGTCATGGGATCACTGGAACGTGTCCCTATGGCTGTCCAATGATGAGTGGCTCTACAAACAGTGCATGGAGGCGCTCAAGAATCACACGAACTTAAGCGAGGCCGCTGGTGCATTAATGTGGTTTTACCAGCTGGAAGGTAAGACCACGCCGGACGGGGGTAAATTTAACCTATCAACAGTGACTGAGGCCCTTCGGGGCCTTTCGGAGGATTAATGAGGGAGTCTAGACTATCTAATGAACTTGCATCCGAATTTGGGTGCAAGGTCTTTTCAAGGGCTGATTATGAAGACGATATGTCTTCTTTTGGCTTTTACTATGAACTGTACGGGGCCAGTGCGCCCCATGACGTTATCAATCAATGGATAGCAGACTGGATGCGGGATCATTATTGGTTCCGTTGTAGTCACGAATACGATTGTTGCGGTTGTTCATTCCTGCAGTTTGTCACTGTGGTCCCTAAGTATTTAGGGGATGACAATGACGATTACATCGTTCACGAGGAATGGGGGAGAAATTACTAATGTCTTATATTGTTATGGGTACAGACGAATGTGGGTCGGACTTCCGGCCCTCCAAACGTACGTGGTTTAACTCCGACGATGCGCATGACGAACTGCAGGGACTAAGGGAACAATTCCCTGAAGCCCGCCATTTGTGGGTTGAATTACTGCAGGATAAAGCCTATTTCCAATCGATTAGGGATGATAGGGACTACTGGGACTTAAGTGATGAGGATTTTTACTAATGAGGGAAACAGCGACAGGGATTACCAAAAATCAACAGGTGGCTTTACTGCGGAAATGGAAACAGTCGAACCAAGGGATGACCTATTTACAGTTTAGGCGCTCCGCTATGCCCATGTTTCTAGATCCGGCGATAGTCGTTAAGTGGGGGAATATGTACCTAGCTATTGAGCCTGATGGTTATACCCACAGTTAATAAAGGGAAGGCCCTAGGTAATACTGGGGCCTTTGCTGTATCAATTGGAGGGTAAGAAATGAACATTCCTAAACTAGAACCTTGGTGCAATAGCTGGATTATAAGTTGTAAAGACACTGGAGAAGTTTTATTTGAAACTTATTCTAGAGATGTGGTAAACAGAATCAGCCAAACGCGTTGTATAGTTAAAACAGCGTATCAACACCTGACTGATTTAAATAAAACTTTAAGAGAGGAAAAAGAAAATGAAACTAACACCAATCGGTAGCAATAAAACACAAGTCACCTTTGACCTATCTAACGGTCCTATGGATATCCTGTTTAGCTATAAAACACCAGTGGCCGCTAGATTGCCTAATGGTCGTTTCCTACGCACTAAGCAAAAATATTCGATCACTACCACCAAGCACATTAACCAGTGGTTAAAAGCAAATAATGCTGTAAACACTGAAGCAGTACCACAGTCACGAATAGAGGAATTAGTGAAATGATTAAAGCATATGAAGCTTACGTTGAAATAAATGGTAAATGGGAAATGATCGCTTGGTCCTACACTTACGACCAATTTAAGCAGCGCTTAAACGAAGCTAAAAAGCTTTACCCTAATCAGGAAATAAGGAAAAATTTCGCATGATTTACGTTTACAATTTAGCGGCAAGTGGCTTGGATATTGAATATGGTTTCGATCGTGAGGTGGCGCCAGAATGGGCAGTTTGTTACGCCTACGCTGATGAAAATAATTTGTTAAGCTTACTTTTTAGTGTTCGCCAGAATGGATATGATTTAGAATCACATTTCCCAATAATTTATGGGAAAAACAGTATTTGCTGTGGCGATTACGTAGTTAAACGATAAGGAAAATTTTTGGAGGTATGATTTATGAACAATGAACCACAGGGCGCAATGCCAAACGAAAGGCCAGTGTTAAATGCACTGGTTAACCTTGCACTAGCAGACACTGGCAATTCCGTCAGTGTCTCTATTGCTGGTGAGTACGAATATGAAGTGCAAAATTCTAGGGACCCTCAGGAAATATTGAGCAACATGGCTTTAGGTGATGAGGATGAATTTCTTATAAAGGATTCAAACAACAGCCAATTAGCTTGGTTCCTGCTTATCTATAACAACGGTTCCGAATATGACCCAATGATAGTTATTAGTGATTACTCTGCTAACGACTACGCAGAGGGTATCTACAATACTTTAAATGAGAATTTTGGGGAGTAATTATGCACACTTATCAGGTAATTTTAACTAAAGTTTATGAGGTAAAGGTGGAAGCGGATAGTAGGGAACACGCCATAGAGTTATTTGATCGTTATGGTGATTGGGATGAAGTGCTAAAAGTTCATACGTTAGACATAAATCCTTTTCCTCTGCAGACTGAAGAAATAATTCTCAAGGAAGGGGAGGACTACTAATGAAATCTATTGTTGACTATTACACTTCACGTACAATGAATGATGGGGAAGCCACGGTTTACTGTGGTTTTTCCTCTATCAATAACGCTTACCTTGTATGGCGTAACAATGACAATATAAGCAGTGATTTACTTATTCATAGTGAACACGACATGGCGTTAGAGGATTTTAATGATCGTATTGAGTTTGCACGTATGGCTGGAGTACTGGATTAATGAAAAAGAAAAGACATTCATACGGTGACTACCACATGACCTATGACCAGATTGCAGCGGTCCTAGGTTTAACAAGAGAAGAGGTAAGGGGTATCGAACGGTCCGCATTGAAAAAGATTAGGATTCATGGTACTCTTCAAAGGTTTATAGGCGCTAAGGAGGACTAAATATGTCTACTGTTTTTGTATGTTGTTCATGTGACGAACATGTTAGAAATGAAAAAGAAGTATACTTCATAGAAACCTATGATGACTGGATGTGTATTTATTGTTATGACAATTTGGAAGAGGAGATTGACTAATGACTAAGGAAACTTGGGAAGTTTGGCACGATGATTATCAGGACTACATGGAAGGTAAAGGTTTATATGAGGAATCTGAGGTTGATGACTTAGAGGAATGGAAAAAGGCTGAACAGATAGTTATTGACACAGTGATTAATAAACTTAGGGATGATTACTATGGTTGAACAGATGTTACCACCAGATCCTCAAGAGATGTTTACTGCAGAGGAACTTGATGAGTTCCTTTATATGACCTCTATGATTGAGGAGTACGAAGTAGAAATGTTTAGACTGAAGGTAAAGCAAAGAATAAAAACAATGGGATTTCAAGAGATCGAAGAAAACTTCCTAGAGATCTATGGCCCCAAATGGAGGGAAAACTTGTGAGATGTAGGGCCTGTAATAGGATTTTAGAAGATTTTGAACTAACTAAGAAGGATACGCATGGTAACTTTATTGATCTTTGCCGCTACTGCATTATTCCTACTGTTAATTACGGGGGAGTAGAGATAGAAGAAGAAGTAGATAACCTATATGGGTTATTGACAAATGATGAAGATTATGATACCCTTTTCTAAAGTAGTCTTAAGTAGTAACTTTAGAAGTAAACTATTGTAATTAACCATAGTAGTTAACCATAATAGTTAACTACATTAGTAAACATAAGGAGCAACTTAAGTATGGCAATCGACGAAAAGAGCATATACGTAGTCGATGGTGGTGACTACTCCATCTACTGCTTAGGCTACACACAAGCCCGTGTAGTGACCAATGACATCATGGGGGCCGACCCTTGGGGTGGTATACCCTTCGTCCTACGTAAGGACTTAGAGCTATCTCTGGACGACCGTGGGAACGTGGTTATGTCTAGGAACACATTAGACAAGATACTATTTTTAGCTAGTGACGAACTACCGGAGGGTGAAGAATGAAATATCGACAACTGTTAGAATTATTACAACGTATGCCTGAGTGCTATTTAGACCAACAGGTGATGTTCCAAGGGTTTGAGGAACAAACCACCATAGGGGCGGCAAGGGTGTCCTTCTTTTC
>Ga0206130_10005580_pt1 | contig 14808 bp, 12 predicted proteins | sample Helgoland_Spring_9_FD_148637 | JGI IMG/M metagenome (GOLD analysis project Ga0206130, IMG submission 148637) | Pelagic subsurface seawater microbial communities from Kabeltonne, Helgoland, North Sea - Helgoland_Spring_Bloom_20160512_1 | ecosystem: Environmental > Aquatic > Marine > Epipelagic ... | reverse complement strand
AAATGTAAAGAAGTTCACCAATACGCTTTTTTGATATTGCATCTTTTATTAAAAGATTTGCCTTATCCCATCTCTTGTGAAACTCAACTGCCCCGTAAATTTTTCTTTCATTTGCAATTCTTATAAGATTCTTTGCTTCTGAGACTAGAGGAGTAAGAGGTTTAACTACCAAAACGGGTAAATCATTTAACAAGCAATCCTTAATAACCTCATAATGAAGATGATCAGGTACTACAACAATAGCACATGCTGGTTTCGGGATATCGGTAATACAGGTTTTATACTCGGTTGAGTTTTTTCTTTTGTCTGCAGGAAATACTTCAATACCTAAAGTAATTCCAGTTTCTTGCTCAAACTGTTTAAACTTTTCCAGAACTGCGGGAGTATTATTTCCATTACTACCGACAAATTTTACTTTTCCTACATTCGCACCAGAGCGTTTCCATTCTCCTATAGCGGGTAAGATTGTGCCGAAGGAATTTGTACCCCTTCCGGTTGAATACATTCCAGTTCCAATAACAACTATATTAACTACTGACATTTCTAATTTTAAGTTTTGAAGCAAAATATACGATTACTTCTCAGAAGATATAATCGAAAATGAGATTCATAGTATTTTTTCTATCCAAGCATCCCTTTCCGTTATAATATGCTGATTCCAGTCAGATTCATTCATGTCAAAATGCTTACTTTTGAGGTGTTGGAAAATTTTTATTAAATCATGATTCGTCGACGCACAATTAAGTGTTCCTAATGAAGAACAAGATTGGTTCACGAGAAATTCTGGAGGAATATGCCAGTATTTATCATCTGGATCAAATTGCAATACTGGGATTTTATTTTGCAGAGCTTCTTCAATTGTAGTAGACGAATAACTAACTAACATATCCGATGCCGATAAAAAATCATTAAAATTTCCGTCATCATAAATTTCGTAACAATCATTTTCTATGAGAAGGTCTCTAAAAAGATCTGTGGGTAAACCCCTCCACGGTCTGTAGCGTATAGCAAGATGAATTCCATGAACTTCCTTAACTGCTGTAATTAAATGGTTAATATTTCTAATATATTCATCTGGGGTTTCATAAATCCATGGTCTTAAATTATGCCATTGTTTAGGAGTACCTGCGTGCAATAAAACAGTGTTATCCATGTTTTTTCCAAACAACTTTGAACGAAGTTCATCTCGATTTTCATAACGGTTACTCTTTTTACCAAAAATTAGTGGACCAGTTCTCAAGAATTTTGAGTGTAATTGAGGTTCATTGTTTAAAAAACGTTCAGCCCAAGCTGTTTGAATTGCTACATATTGGTAGTGAGTTACGAATATATTTCTAGCATGCTCTCTCCATTCTTCCCGGGCAACACATTGGGTGTGAGGAACATGGGATCCATGTGATATTAACAATGCTGATATCCTCTTAGCTCTACAAATTTCACCGAGGGCATATGAAACACCCAAAGCATGTTGCGATAATGCAACATTAGGTGCACTAATTTTAAAAATTCGATACAAAGCCTCAATGTTTCCATGTAAAGTAATCATTTTTTTGGCTAATACATTGTCGATGAAGTCAAAAACAAGTGACGATACATCAACATCAAAATATTTAAATTTTGATTCATGCAGCGATATATTAACTTGAATTTTCTTTAGACATTTTCCCAACAAATATTTGAATCTTATTTTTTCATTTATAGATACATCTTCTGAAAGTAAAAAGAAAGAGAATGAAAGATCTAAATACATTTCCTTTAGTCTTTTAAACAAAGTTTTTTTCTGAGGGTATAAATATACAGGAAGAATATTATCATTAGCACCCATTAAATCTTCAATCACAGATGACATCCCATAGGCGTCAGAAGGAATGAAAACTAATTTTTTCTTTTTTATTTTGCTGCGGTATAAAAGGAGCATAGAAGAAAAATATATTTCCTTAATTTTCTTTTCAATAATTGTTTTTATACGAAAGTGACTGGTACTCTTACTTTTAGAAATGCAAACGATTTCAAAGTTATTATTTTTTGCAAATAGTTTTAAAATGTTTCCTAAAAGAGGGACTCCATTACTAATATCAAAATCAATTTTTTTTATATTAAGTAATGATGAAATTATCACACGGTCAGGTTTAATATCATTTAGTGCATTGTTTATGATCCATAAACTTGAGAAAATATAATTCAGAAAAAATCTTAAGTAAAAAAAAGTTGTCCTTTCAAAAGCATGCACAACATCTCTGTGTGATAAAATGCCTAGGTTTGGTCTTAGTAAAGAAACCGCAGAAGAAGTTGCTTCCGAAACAAATTTATGTCCATCTGGGCCAAAATATGGGAGCGTATTTTTATAAGTCAAATGAAGATTTTTGAGTTTAACTTGTACAGCTGTATCAGTGGTTAAAAAAATATGGTCTTTATAATTTTCTTTGGTTAATTTTTTTAGGTAATTTAAATCACCCATAGACTCAACGATAATTAGTGTAGATGACATTTCATTACAGGCAGATTATTTTTAATCTAATAACTCAAAGGAAACATTATATTTCTTAGCCATATCTTTCAGAATAATTACAGTTTCATCGTCTAAAGGAATACCATTTTTTAATCGATTTTGGGTCTCAAGTATTTCCCTATCACCAGGAAGCATAACGGGTAAATCAGAAAAGGGGGGTTCCGCGCGAACCTCATCAGACATTTGCTGCATTGCCTTTATAAAAACTTCCTTAGGAACAACACCGTCAGATCTAAGAACGATATAAAACTGAGCTAATTTTCTTTGCTCAGTCATCTCAGCACCAAACATTGATGGTATTGAACGCCCAAATCTCATTCCACTGTAAACCCCACACAAAATCTCAACCATGGAAGCTAAACCATAACCCTTATAGCCTCCTATGGGTATCAAGGCTTTGGCCAGAGAAGCTTCATTTGTTGGCAGACCAAATTCATCGACAGTAACACCGTTTGGCAATGGATCATCAGAGGATTTATGCATTCTGACTTTGTTCCAAGATATTACACTTGGTGCCATATCTAAACAATAAGGATCGCATTCCTCTCTTGGAGCTGCCATGCATATAGGGTTACTTCCAAAGTAAGCTCTCTTGCCGTTAAAGGATTGAACTAAAGAGTCAGCGTTAGTAAAAGCAAAAGCTAAATAACCCATTCGAGCCGCTTTCAAGGCCATACTAGCCATCGCACCTGGATGACTAGAATTAGAAACAGAAACAATTCCGACGCCTTGTTGAGTTGCCATCTCTACACATTTATCAATTGCTTTAAAACCTGCGGCATGACCGAAAGCATTGTCAGCGTTTAAGTGACCTAAAGATGGAAAATTATTTTGAAAAACAAATTTTGGATTTGGATTTTTTCTGCCAGTAACAGCAGAGTTGACATAGTGTGGCAATAAGCGAATACCATGAGAATCTACACCTCTAAGAGAGGTTTCGCATAAACTATTAGCAACAGCATTGAGAGAAAAATCATCTAGACCTACACAATGTAGAACATTCTTAGAGTAATTAATTAGATTTTGGTAACTTATTCTATTCATATAAATATTAAGTTTTAATAAATGCTAACCTTATATATTTCATGTGTTCTAAATGAATTTTCCAGGGCATAGAATATAATCTATTAGAATGATAAAAGGCGAATATAAAACTAAAAAAATGAGCTAATGTTGTTCCTATCGCAATTCCTAACATACCGAAATATTTAACAAGGAAAATTTGAAATACAATACCTATCAATCCTGATGCAAGAGTGCAAATGGCAACAAGATAAGTTTTTTTTGAATAAAAGATAGGTTTAATTACATATCTGTAAAGTGCATGAAAAATTTGACCAATTAATAAAATAGATAAAAATTCGATTGCTGGGAAAAAAGCTTCACCAATAAAAAAAGGTATAATAATAGGTAATAAAAAATAAAGTAATAAGGAGGTAATAAAGCATAGTAAAATATAAATGTAGAAAGAAACTACATATTTAACATTACCGATAATAGTTCTATTTTTAAGATTTTCGTAGATATAGGGAGTAAGAGCTTGCTCGAAAGGTATTGTGAATATTGAAAGTAAACTTGATAAACCTATAGCGACAGAATATATACCAACATTTGATAATCCATAGATCTTATTTATTAATAATTTATCTGCAGACACGATTAATAAAAGGCCCAAGGCATGAGGAAGTAATGGGATACCATATTTTATTATATCAATAAAGTATTTTTTATTGAATTTAAAAACAACAGATTCCTCCTTAAATAAAAAAAACAGTGAGGTAATACAAAAACATAACTCTGTCAGAGTAATTGCATAAATTCTTCCTCTCCAGTCCGGAAATAATGAATATACAAATGCAGCAGTCATAATCAACAAACAAAAACCGAATACTATTTCGAAAGCATTATATTTTAAAGCTTCTTTTTGTATATTCCATAACTTGTGCTTGTAAGACTTAAATGTAGCGAATATGATGATAAAGGGAATTAAAATTAAGACTATAAGTGGAAGATCTATAAGATTGAGTTTTACAAGAATAAACAAAGGAATAAGCGTCAAAAAGAAAAGTAACACATTTACAAAAAAACCATTAAACAGATAAGAAGAAAAGTTAAATTCTTTAATATCTTTGTCCATGTAAGCCCTCACAATTGCACCTGCAACACTCATGTTTATGAATATATTCAAACCTTGATATAGTGAGGTGTAAGTGCCAACAATACCATAATCTTCTGTAGATAAATTATGAGTGAGAATAGGTATAAGCAATAGAGGCGAAATGTAAGATAAAACTCTTCCGATGAAATACCAACTAAATTCGTATTTTAAATGCAAACTGATTTTTTAAATTATAATACTATCAATGCCATACTTTTCAGTAAATAAATTATCAGCATTAAGTAAAACATTAGTTTTGTTATTAAAGAGCTTTTGTGAAACTTGAAGATAATTAAAATAATCCGAAATTCTTCTTGCACAATTGCCATCAGAAAAATAATCCGTTTTTTTTGAAATACCTGACTTAATCTCACTTGATAATAAGTCATCAATATGATTGATATTCACAATCTTATTTATATCAAAAATATTTGAATTATTAGTAGATATATCAATCCATTTATCGTCTATTATATTGTCCATATTTATAAAACAACAATTTTTGCCGTAAGCTTCAGATACAGCTACCAATGTTGAATTTAAAACACCAATACAAAGATCAGATGCAAAAGCTGGAATTAGATTGGATTGCTTAAAATCAAGTACAATATGTTTAGAATAACTATTAATTAAAATCAAAGATCTTTTGGATATATTTTTTTTGGTTTTAAAGATAAGAACAGAATTAGAATTTCTAGCTAAGTTAATTAGCTTATCCAAAATAATTATTGATCTTTGCTCCGATAAAAAAAGGTCTTCAGCAATTGAAGTGTCATAATATGTAATTATATTTGCATATCTTTCTAGTAAGGATGACCTAAGTTTTTTTACTTTATTTTTAAAATCTTTGCTATATTCCAGTCCAGGATAACCTGTCATAATATAAGCATCAGAATTATCGCCAGATTTACTCATAATGTAATGATGCCATTCGCCCCAAATGAAATATCTGTCACAACATTTATTAAAAGTTGATATTAATTGAGAAGGAAAATAACCGAGACTCCAAACTCCAGAAATGGAAATCGTTTTTTTGTGAACTTTTGCTGCTAATAGAACTGCTTGAGTGAAAGATGATTCATACAATGAATAAACTACTTTTACTTTACGCTCTTCAATAATAATTAAGTTGAAACAATAGTCTGATAAAAACTTAAAACCTTTAAAATATTCACAAGAGTCTTGTGCAATACCAAAAATTAAATTTGCTTTTTTTGACATTAACCAAAAGTATCGAGCTAAACTAAATATAGAAATACTCAAAAAACCGACAGGATTATAGTCTTTTAACTCTTTGAGTTTTAAATTTGGAGTAACTAAAAGTATCTTTTCTTTTATATTTTGTGAAAATTTTGTAGGATTAAATGTTTCATTATACACAGAATTATCGTGTGAAAAAAATAAAATATCGACTTCTTCCTGTGTCCTAAGAGATACCCTTCGAGGAATTATTAAAAAAAATACAATGTAGCATAATTGCTTTATTCTTTTTACACACCCATCATCATTTTGATATAGATACTCTGACTCATCAGCAACTGCATAACTAGTAAATAGATGGGTATTTACTGATTTATATTTTATATTTAGGAATGTAGTAAGTTTGTCCAATATCTTCTGATTTAGAGCCATACCACATATAAATTCTATTGGTAACTCAGCTTTTTTATCTTGTAAATATTGATGAATTACAATCAACCTCCATATTTTCTTAAATCTATAATTGCATAATTGTTTATCTAATTCGCACAATAAAGGAGTTTTTAAATATATTTCCTTATCTTGCTTTATTGAATCCAAAAAAACTTCGATACAATCAAAAACATTTTTGTACCTTTTATCTGTGTTGGTTATTTTTTCAAAATGAACGTTTAACCCAAAAATAATTAATATTTTAGAATATAATAAATCGAGAAATTTTTTTCTTCTTCTTTGCAGGCATATAATAGTGTTTAGTTTCTTTTTAACTATAAATATAATTAAAACTCTTAAACAAAGCTTATCAACATACAAATTATGAGGTTTAGTATACTTATTCAAATTTTAAACTTAATTTTCTTCGCTTTTTTTTGTTTTACAAACTTATTTAGATCAACAATCTTTTTGTTTTTTCTGCACAAATTTAATATCTCATCTAAACCAAATATATCACCATTAGAATTACTTAAGGAATCAAATATTTTTGTAATCATGTTAAAATCAGCTTGTGTATCAACGGTCAATCTAAGCTCTGGCCAATAATCAGTTTGCTCCGCATATAATTTACCGCAACTAAACAGTCCAGTATCTCGAAAGTACCCGCCCCAAACTTCAGTATCAACTTCATCTTTTATCTCACATGCTTTATTTGCGGATTTTCTAGAAATTGCATATGAAAAAGTGCCAAACGGTAATCCCACTATTTCAGTGAAATCGTATTGATGTGCAATGTGGAACTCTATTAGTTTATCGATATACCTATGATCAACAAAGGGGTTATCAGCCGTACAACTTATTATAGTATCTATTGAATGATAGTTCGCAGCTTCAGTGAATCTCAAAAGTACATCATCAGGGTGACCTCTAAAAACATCGATTCCGATCGAATTTGCGTATTCTGCTAGTCTATCATCCTGATCAACTGTAGATGTACATAAAATAATTTTTTCGGGTAACTTTGATAGCTTTAGTCTTTCAACCATGTGGTAAAGCATAGGTTTTCCGCATATTCCTTTGAGCACCTTCTCTCTTAATCTTGAAGACTTTAATCTTGCTGTTATAAATATTGCACTTTTCATTCAAAGTCCTTTCTCATCAAAACTTTTCCATTATATAACGATTCCGTAAGTGGTTTGCCGATGAAATTATATATATCAAGTTGACTTATATCGCTTGCTTCAGATGTCCTTTTGAAATCTATATCATTTAGCTTTAAACTCTTTCCCGCTTGTACATCGTTCATAAGTAAAGGTGCCATTTTCATAGGTCCATATTTCGAATAGGCAATTTCACCAACATTTAAACTCATTTTTCCGTCTGATTTTAGTTCGTCTAATATCTTTAATTTTGCTGATAATTCATTAAGTTGTTCAATAGCAATTGCTGCTGAATAATCACACCTTTCAACTCCCGGGAAAAGAGTGACATGTTTCTCGATAAAATCCATATTATTAGAAGCGACCATCAAAGTAATAAGTTCATTATGTTTTTCATCCCAACTGCAGTGATCTGCATACCCATAGCGTGCATTTTTATAAAGTCGCTGTAACTTTTGAACTTTCGAAAGATTAATTGATTTATATTGTGTTGGATAATTTTGAAATCCAAACATCATTATAGGGTCATAATCTTTATAAGTTTCATAAGCATGATCAATTTCTTCTAATGTACAACCTCCAACACCAATAAAAATCCCTGTAGAAATTTCAAAATTATTGGCAATTTCTCTGGAGAATCTGGGTACATTGACAGCAACAGAATGGACTTCAATATATTCAGGATTAAATTTCTTAGCAAATGCAATTGCTTTTGTATCATTTAACAATAGGAGTAACTTCTTTCCACTCTTTTTTATTATTTGAATTACTTCTTCCCAGTGATCCTCAGAAATCATCCAATTTGATAAGGTTTTGTAAACTGGGTGGCATTTTGTCATATATTCTTCTAAATCAAGAGTAATATGTAATTTTATGATATCCACATTTGGATTGTGAGAAATATTTTTTACTTGTTGTTTTAAAAAATTCACATCTCCCTCATGATGCCAAGCTGTTTCCGCGATTAGTTTAATCATTGTGTTAATTTGTTAATGCTAATTCAAAATCTTCTGCTCTTCCTACATCGAGCCATGATTCATGTAACGGAAACATGGACACATCGTTACCTAATTCTATTTTTTTTTCAAGTAGTGATGGCATATCAATCTTTGTATTATAAGGAATACTTTTGACTAAGTCAGGACTTAGAATATAGATACCTGCGTTTACAAAGAAACTGTAGGTAGGCTTTTCTATCAAAGATTCAATTTTATTACCATCTGCAGTAATTACACCAAAAGGAACTTGGTACTCGTATTTACGAACACCAATAGTTGCTAATCTATTTTGCTCGGAGTGATATTTCAAAAAACTCAAAAGGTCGACATCAGACAACACATCTCCATTTATCATAAACATCGGATCGTTAATTTCGTTTTTAGGCAAAAGACCAATTGCCCCTCCAGTTCCTAGTGGCTCATTTTCGTGCACATAATTAATTTCAACATTCCATTTTCCACCATCACCAAAGTGATTTTTTATAACCTCAGGCATGTAATGTGTAGATATATAGAATCGATAAAATCCAGCATCAATAAAACGTCGGATTATATGTTCTAAAATTGGCTTAGAATCGATTTTCAACATTGGTTTTGGACAATTTTTGGTTAGTGGCATCAATCTTTTACCAAATCCTCCAGCCATCAAAAAGACAGGATTACTAAGTCGTTTTTTTTCAACTAATTCTTTTAGAGTCTTCAATCCTTTGACCTTCATAGTCTCATCTACTATAGGCATATGAAGTAATGAATTAATGCTCATTACTTGATGCACTTGCTGTTCAGACCAATGTTCGTATGCTACTTTAGGAGTAACATTCATAACCTCAACAACAAGACACTGCATAGTTTTATGCATTAAAAGTGCACGGCGTATATCACCATCTGTTATTGTACCTTCTAAAACTTCATTATCATCAACTACAAGCAGTATCCCTTGTGAGGTATCATTAAGCAGAATAATCGCATCCTCAATAGAGATTTTTTTTGTAACTAATAAATCACGCCAAGCATTCATATTTTAACTTTTATAAAAATTATAAAACACTGAATTATTAAACAACATGATACTATAAATATCATTAGATATCTAAATTTAATAAAACATCAAAAGTTAAATGAATAAAACCATTATAATTATCTTGAATTATAAAAATATATAATAATTTAGGATCCTAACAGATTAAAAATCTAGAAACTAGTCTTATTTTTTAATTCAGTATACTTTTTAAACAAATAAAGGACTCGCTGTATTCTAAGTTAGCAGAAAGTCCTCTTAGTAGCGCAAGTGCCCTGATCCCTTTTTCACTTCGAGGAAATGGGTGGTTTCCAATTTCAGACTTATAAACTTTCATAATTTCAATTTTTTTATCCATGAAATGGGTAATATCTACCCACATATTAGGTTTAAAACCACCGTCATCAGTTCTCAATCCGAACTCTGTCTCTGAAAGGGTTTCATAAACACAAATCTTTTTAACAAATGGATACCTGAATGATTTACTGCAAGCAACAGATGAATCGAAAACATAAGCATGATCTGAATGGACATCATTCCTGTAAGGTAAATATATTGTAAGCGGTTTAATTTCCTGGATATAATCAGAGATACAGTTCACTAATTCTTTTCTTGGTACTTGATCAAGCTCGGTAGTTTTAAAATTCAACTGCCTATATCCAGCAAAGCCAAACATCTTTGATACAACCTCTATTTCTTCCTGCCTCTCCTCTACTCGTTCTTTTGTAAAACCTTGAGATTCAGTAATTGTTGTACAAATTAACCAATACACTTCATCACCATCAAACATGTGACGAAGTAAAGTACCACCACATCCCAGTGTTTCGTCATCTGGATGTGGTGCAACGATCATAACTTTGTTCATAAATAAATTCCCTCTGAAAAGTAATTAGAATCCTCAAACGATAATAGAGAAAGTGCACCAGTGCCACATTTTATAATCATTCGACTTGAAGACTTTTGCAATATCTTACCAGGTTCAATGTTGATAGAGATTTTTTCTTCAACAATAGATGATTCCCATACCTTAAAGATTTTTCCTTTAAACGAAAAATGAGCCCCTACATAGGGTTTTGACAGTGCTCTTACTAGGTTATGCAACGCTTCTGCATTCATCCTCCAGTCAATTTTTCCATCGTCAATACCTCGCTTTCGCCAATAATTTGATTTAGAGTGATTCTGTTTTAGCCTTTCAAAATCCCCTGCTTTTAGCATTGGAATGAATTCTTTAATCTGGACTAAAGCCGTATCAGTAACTTTTTGATAAAGCGATCCGGCATTATCGTCAGGTAAAATTGTTATTTTTTCTTGTGATAAGATATCTCCAGAGTCAGCTCCTTCATCCATAAAAAAGAATGTAGAACCGGTTTCGCTTAATCCTAGGACCAAAGCCCAAATTATGGGATGCCTTCCCCTATTCTGTGGGAGTAAGGCTGGGTGAAAACCTACCACTCCCATAGGGGCTATGTTCAAGATTTCTCTTTTAAGCAATCTCGACCAGCCAAAGCAAAAAATAATATCAGGTTCTTTATCATTAATCCAATTAACAGTTTCTGAAGAATTGATATTTTTAGCATAATGAACAGGAATCTCATAACTTTCAGCGACCGAGGATAAGTCACAATGATCACTGTTAAACAAAGACTCAGATAAAGTACAAACTCCAACAACGTCCGCTCTTGACTGGATTGTTAAAATTAATGCATGTTTTGAAAATTGAACGGCTCCAATGAATAAAATTTTCATTAATTTACTGAATTTTGTAAGTCATAGAACTTCTTTTTAAGTAAATTACTCAAATCAGTTTCTTCGATTCTATGAACGATTAATTCGGAAGCACCTCCCAAACCGTAAGGATTAATCGTATTCTTACAAATTTCTTCAAATTCCTTGCAGTATCCTTTAGATATAGCTTCAGAAATTTCATTCGCAGTTGGTTCGCAATCTATAACGCTATCTGCCTTCATTCTACCTCTTTGCCTATCTCCGATATTGATGGTTGGTATTTTGAAACTGGGAACTTCAGCCAATCCACTAGAAGAATTGCCAATAACCATATCAACATGTTTAAGACAGGACAAATAACGGATTTGTCCAAGGGAAGTAAATGCCACTGCATTTTCATTTCTCCGACAAAAACTTTGAATTAACTGAAAAATCTCTCTACCATCTGTATCAGCATTGGGCATGGTAAAAATTATTTTACAATACAACAACTTATCGAGAGCAGATAATAGTTCTTCCATTTGCATACCAGAGGTTTTGTTTTCCAAAGTCACTGGATGAAAAGTTACTATTACATTTTTAGCGCCAAGTTTAAAACTTAAGGACTTTTCTAATTCTTCCCTTGATAACAAATCTAGCTTCAAGATATTGTCTACTCCCAGACCTCCGACATTAAAGACTGAGCATGGGTGTTCACCTAACTGAATTACTCTATTTCTATATTCTTCAGCAGCTACGAAATGAATGTGTGACATCTTAGTAACAGAATGCCTAATTGGCTCATCGATCAAGCCTTCAGTTGCTTCACCTCCATGCAAATGAGCAATTGGAATTCTGGCAATTGTGGCTGCCATTGCCACGCACATAATTTCATAGCGATCTCCCAAGATAAGAATGAGATCCGGTTTTAATCTTTCAAATTCATCAGCAAAACTGATAAGCCCTAACCCCATGGATTTTGTAACCCCACCTGCCGTGTCAGAACTAAGAAGCATCTCCACTTTTGAATCAATCTGGTAGCCATTCGCTTCAATTTCTTTGTAAGTTAATCCAAACTCTGGAGATAAGTGCATTCCAGTCGCACATAGTTGTAATTCCAGTAAGTTAGATTTTGCAATTCCATCGATTGCCCATCTTAGCAAACCGTATTCTGCTCGAGTACCAGTTACTACTAAAACCTTTTTCAAATCGATATTAGTTCGTCAGCTTGAAAATCTTTATTGGCTTCTAATCCTAAAAGTTCATCCCATCTCAAAGGCGATACACCTGTACCAGGTCTCTTAACGGCGAGATTATCCTCAGTAAACTTTTCTCCGACTTTAATATTTCTTGATGCAACGACAGATTTTCTCGCTACAGAAATATTTTTTTGTTCACTATTGCTCGGTAGCTTGTGACCATCTCCCATAGCTTTTTCAATATTCCTAATCGAATCTACCATTTGCTTGAGCTCACAAGGCTCGAGGCTCGCTCCATGATCCGGTCCATCCATTTTCCTATCTAATGTAAAGTGTTTCTCGATTACAATTGCTCCCAAGGCGACGGCAGCAACCGACACTTCAATACCTAGTGTATGATCGGAATATCCTACTTTCACGCCAAGTTCTTTTTCCATCGAAAGCATAGCTCTAAGGTTCACATCTTCCATAGGTGTGGGGTACGCGGTATTACAATGTAAAACAGTGATGTCAGCCTTTCCCGTCCCTGCCTGTTTTATTATTTCTAGTGCACGTTTAACCTCTTTCATCGTACACATACCTGTCGAAAGTATAATTGGCAGTCCTTTTGTTCCTGCATGTCTGAGGTATGGAAGGTTAGTAATTTCTCCTGAAGGGACTTTTAAAAAATCTACACCCAATTCAATCAAGACATCTACACTAGATGCATCGAACCCAGTAGAAGAGAAGCGGATACCCTTTTCTTTGCATCTTGAAATTAGTTTGAGATGTATGTCATAGCTTAGTTCAAGTTTCTTTATCATCTCGAACTGAGTTTCTTGTACATCGGTCGTTCCTATTTGATAATCCGCTTTGGTTGCGGATTGGGTAACGAGGTTTTCTGCTTTGAAAGTTTGGAACTTTACAACATCGGCACCAGCCTCACTAGCAGCATCAATCAGTTCGAAGGCTAATTCGATTGAACCGTTATGATTTACCCCTGCTTCTGCAATTACAAGTGTAGGTTTAGAAATATTATATCTCATTTTACTACAGAATTAGAGGGAACATCCTTACGAATTACTTGACCGGCAGATATGATTGAATCAGTTCCAATCACAACACCTTCATGAATAATTGCTCCACTTCCAATAAAACAACGATCTTCAACTCTAACTCCGCCATTTATAATTGCTCCTGTTGATATATGACTGTGGGCCCCTATTTCAGAATCATGCTCAATAAGAGCCTTTGAGTTAATAATGCAGTTAGCGCCTACCTTCACGGAGGTGTTTATCAATGCATGATGTAATAAAATGGTACCTTCACTAATTTGGGCCGACATAGAAATACAACAATGGTGAGATCTTATAACAGGGAAGTTAAAGCCAAGAGATTTGGCTCTCTCAAAAAGTGAAATCCTAATTTCAGGTGACTTGATCTGCCCAACAGTTACCAATGCATTTGGGCAACGGATTAAAATTGACTCTAAATCCTTATCAGTACCCATAACATCATGTCCAAGAATATGTTTCGTTGATGAGCGATCTTTATCGATAATTCCTAATATGTAGTATTTTGAAATACCTAATATGACCTCAATGCATGATTTACAATGCCCACCTGCTCCCAAAAGAATAATTTCTTGTTTACTACTCACAAAGAAAAGAACTGCTCGGAATGTTTATGATTCTTTTTTCTAAAGAATTCACAACTTTCATATCCATTTTTGGGCACTCCTTGAAGTGTTCTAATTTATAAAGTCCTGTCCAAGCTGGACGACTCATCAAGCCAGCCTCATTTAGGGCTGTAAGAATGATATTGCGGAGCTCTTGATCAGGCTCATCTAAAACGATCGTTTGCAACCAATAATTACTGGAGCATTCCGATGGCTCTTCGAGTAATCGAATACCATTTAAACCGGATAGCTGCTCGCTATAATTTTCGAATAAGCCTCGCTTGGATTGAAGAAACTCTGGAAGTTGCTTGAGTTGTGCACATCCAAAAGCGGCATTCAGATTGGGCATGCGATAGTTGTACCCTACCTGATCGTGTACATACTCCCACCTATGAGGAACTTTTGCAGTTGTGGTAAGATGCTTTGCTAGGTGAGCAAGTTGCTTATCATCAGTAATAATCATACCACCACCACCAGTTGTGATTATTTTATTACCGTTAAAACTTATGATTCCGAGTTTTCCAAAAGTACCGGTATGTTTGCCCTTATAGAAACTACCTAGGGATTCTGCGGCATCCTCGACGACTTCTAAATTATGCTTGTTAGCAACTTCTAAGAGTGCATCGATTTTGCAAGGGTGGCCGAAAATATGTACAGGAATTATAGCGATAATTGGGCGACCTGTCTTTTTGTTTATACAAACATCGTTCTGAATATCACAAGTATCGGATAGATAACTATCTAATTTTTGGGGACAAATCCCGAAAGTT
>Ga0206130_10005566_pt1 | contig 14824 bp, 11 predicted proteins | sample Helgoland_Spring_9_FD_148637 | JGI IMG/M metagenome (GOLD analysis project Ga0206130, IMG submission 148637) | Pelagic subsurface seawater microbial communities from Kabeltonne, Helgoland, North Sea - Helgoland_Spring_Bloom_20160512_1 | ecosystem: Environmental > Aquatic > Marine > Epipelagic ... | reverse complement strand
CATCTGAGCTTGTGCCACAATCACGACCAGCATACCTAGTATTCCAAGAATCACGCCAAAAGGTTTGGTCTGCTCAACCGCCAAAAAAGGTGAAAGCGCCTCAATCCCAACTTTGGCAGCGACCAGAGCCAGACCCAAAAGTCCTAAGAGCATGATAGATGTGGCAACTCGGACGATATTTTCAACTTCGTCAGAATTTTCGCGAATAACAATACCCCAAACACCGGTGGTTAGCCTAAGACGTGCAAGAGGCAGGAAGACAACGAGTATGAGGAAGCAAGAAGTAAGAAAGATTAGTGTGTAGTCCATTTGATTTATATGAAGTAATTGACATATGAATAATATTTCATATTATGGGACTCACGTCAACAGGTAGCTGCATTGAACCTGAGTAATCGACGTAAGAAATTGAACAAACTATTAATCTACCAAGGACTCGTATAACATTGTGAGCATGTCACTGATTCTTCCACGCATTCTGATCTTGTCACTTGTTCTAGTGAGCTTGGAGGCTATGTCTGATTTAAACATCGGTGATTTGTTACACAATGATGATCAAAGCCACCTAAAGGAATTCGGTCACGGCCTTTCTTCCCATGGTGGGGAAGCATCAGACGAGGAGTTAGATGGCGAACACTGCCAGCATTGCTGCCATGGGCACTGTGCAGCGACGCCAACTCTAACCCAACTGTTAACTAATCGGCATTCGGCAAACGGAGTGTCCGGCTATGACAGCGGGCATGCATCTCAGGTCTTAACCCCTCCGACACCACCACCCAACGTCTAACCTCAATTTCTTGATGTCCTGATCTGTCAGGTGCTTTTACGCGCCCAATACTCAGGGAACCTTGTAGTTTCAATGTTCAGAAAGAGAGGCCGCCCATGGCGAACCCTAAGTTTTATTCAACATTGGTTGTGTTATTTGCATTTGTCATAGCATTTCAGACCAATTTTTCCTATGGGGATGAAGGCACACCATCCCTGTATCAATTTGTGTCAGTTCTTGCCGCAAATCATCCAGATGTAGGAGCTTCATATGAAGCTCTTAAGGCTGCTGAAGCGGATGCACAAGCTGCCGGACGCCCTTTGTACAACCCAGAATTGTCCTTTGGGGCAGAAAACTCTGAGGAGAAAACGAGAACAATAGGTTTAAGCCAAACACTCGATTGGACACGAAAGCGCAAGTCTCTAAGATCAATGGCGGGTGCAGAGCTTAGAATTGCTGAAGCAACATACATGCTGACCAGATGGGAGGTTATGACAGACCTTTTGAGGTCTCTAGCCGCCTTCGACTTAGGGACCGAGCGTGAACGACTTGCTAAAGAACGAGCATCTTTAATGGAAGAATTTTCCGTGATCGCGAAAAGAAGGTTTAGCGTGGGAGACCTCACCAGTGTTGAGATCAACCTCGCACATTTGGCTGTGGCGGAAGCAAAGATGCAAAAGGCGAATGTAGTTGCGAGCCTTTCCGAAGCGCGTCAACAAGTCTTAAGTTTTTTGCCTCCCTCCACAGTTGGCTGGCCAAAACTGGCTCAGTCCTTTCCAGCACCGCCTAGCAGCGTTGATGGTGATGATGTCAGCGAACTGCCTGAAAACATTGTTGCTAGGCTGGAGGTCCACCGAGCTGAGGAGGAAGTACGCCTCAGAAATAAAGAACGAAAACCTGATCCAACCTTAGGCTTTGTTGGTGGCAAAGAGGGTGATGTAGATTTAGTCGCTCTGTCGTTTTCTATGCCACTGCATATTCGCAACAATTTCAGCGCTGAAGTTTCAGCCGCGATGGCGAGAAGCGAGCAGTCCAAACAACAAAGAGATGGGGTTCATCGCCATACAACCGCGAGGGTACGTAGTGCCAGAAACCGGTATCAGATTTCGTATGAAGCTTGGACCGAATGGGAAGACTTTGGACTCAAAAGTCTAGCTAAACAACGTTCTGAGCTTAACAAGCTCTGGCAATCGGGAGAGATAAGTACAACTGAATATCTTGTACAACTCCACCAAACATTAGACGTCCAAGAAACTGCATTAGAGCTACGACTCAAGTTATGGGAGTCGTGGTTTGAATGGCTTCGTGCCTCCGGGCGAGTTGAATCTTGGCTCCTAGGAGAAAAATAAATGCGGCTCGGTCTAACAAATAGAGGAAGAAATGAGATGTGGAACTTAGCAGTGATCGGGGGAGCATTGTTGCTTCTGACTATTAGTCTCCCTGCGTTTACCAGTGAAGATAAACATGGCCATGAAGAAGAGGAAGGTTCAGCAATAGAGTTAAGTATTGAGCAGCAGGCTGAAGCAAAGATAGTCGTTGATCAAGTCCAGAAAAGAAAGCTTTCGGAGAGCATTCGGCTTCCGGGCGAAGTCATCGTAAATGCGTATCGCTCTTCTAGCGTAACGCCTCGTATCGCTGCACAGATCGTGTCACGGCACGTAAAGCTTGGTGATGAAGTGACAAAGCTGCAACGCTTAATGACTCTATCGAGTGTTGAAATGGCAGAGGCTCAAGGTGCCCTCATCGTTGCAGATAAGGAATGGCAACGTGTGGAAAAGCTCGGTGAACAAACGGTTGGAGAAAAACGCTACACACAAGCGCAAGTTGACCGCCAGCAATCTTTAGCCAAAGTTATAGCCTATGGCATGAGTAGCAATCAGGCCAACGCCTTACTTAGACAAGGCGATGCAAGTTTGGCTACGGGTGAATTTGATCTGCTATCTCCTCAAGAAGGTACTGTTTTATCTGATGATTTTGTCTTGGGAGAGTTTGTCCATCCCGGTAGAGCTCTAATAGAGATTACTGATGAGTCTTCTAAATGGGTAAATGCCCAAGCAGTTCCTTCACTATTACCGCACGTGGAGTCTGGGGAGCTTGCGCGAATAGACGTGGGCGGGCGCTGGCTTGAAGGAAAGGTGATTCAACTACATCACCGGCTTAATGAAGAAACTAGAACTCAGGCTATTCGCATTGAAGTAGACAACTCTGGTGATCTGATTCACGCCGGTCAATTTGTTGAGGTTGAGATATCTGTTGGCGGTGGTGAAGCTGTCATAGCGGTGCCTACTACGGCGGTCACCATGATTGGAGGACAGCCAAACGTGTTTCTTCGTGAAGAAGGACACGAATTCCATCCGACCCAAATTGAAGTTAAAACTACGATTGGTGATTGGACGGTTATCGAACATGGCTTGTCCCTAGGAGATGAGGTCGCTGTAGAAGGCGTATTTTATTTGAAATCGTTACTCCTAAAGTCTTCGCTCGGCGAAGGCCACGCAACTAAAAGGAGCTAAATGATGTTTGAAAAACTTGTTGAATCATCTCTCAAATATAAATTTCTAGTGCTGATTGCCTTTGGAGTGATTGCGTTCTTGGGCTGGCGGGCTGTTGTCAGTATTCCAATCGACGCGTTTCCTGATGTAACTCCTGCGCAGGTAAATATATACACGGAATCTCCCGGACTAGCCGCTGAAGATGTTGAGCAACTGCTCACCTTCCCCATTGAATCCGGTATGGCAGGGTTACCCAAAGTAGAAGAAATACGTTCTGTCAGCTTGTTCGGCCTCTCATACGTCGCTGTCTATTTTGAAGATGACATGGATATCTATTTTGCACGTCGTTTAGTTATGGAACGTCTGCAAGAAGTAGGGGACCGAATACCTGAAGGATATGGGACCCCAGAAATGGGTCCCAATTCATCTGGTCTAGGTCAGGTATTTTGGTACACGCTCGAACGTGAGGATGAAAAACTGAATGCTGACATCAGCGATATGGACCTGCGTACCCTCCATGATTGGAGCGTAAGGTTGATTTTGCGAACAGCTTCTGGTGTTGACGATGTCATGTCTTGGGGCGGCAAGGAGCGCCAGTTTCAGATAGTTATCAATCCTCTAAACCTTATTAAGTACGACCTTTCCTTCACGGATGTCATAGAGGTTATCCAAGCAAACAACCGTCAGGTTGGTGGGCAATACATTAACCTAGGTGCTGAGCAGTATCTTGTTCGCGGGTTGGGGCTAGTTTCCAATGAGGACGATATCGGAGCGATGGTCGTCAAAGTTGAAGATGGAACGCCAGTCTATTTACGTGATGTTGCAAATATTGAACAGGCAGGAGGAATCCGCTTTGGTGCTGTAACACGTGATGGTAAGGAAGTTGTGTTAGGTATGGCACTTTCCCGCATGGGTGAAAATGCGGAAAACGTTGTTGAAGCTGTCAAAGAAAAAATTAAGATTGTTAATCAATCTCTACCAGACGGTGTAACCCTCCGACCCGTGTATGAACGTACTGATTTGGTAGATAAGGCAGTAGGCACTGCTGTACGTGCTCTAGTTGAAGGCTCGCTACTTGTCGCTATCGTCCTATTCCTCTTTCTTGGAGAAATTCGATCTGCCATTGTCGTCATAGCCGCGCTTCCTATCGCTATGTTAATCGCATTCATTTTTATGGAGGAAGCAGGTCTTTCCGCTAACTTAATGTCGTTAGCGGGACTGGCGGTCGGTATCGGGATGATGGTCGATGGCGCGGTGGTGATGGTGGAGAATGCTTTTAGAATCATGGCAGAGCGTAAAGAGCGAGGTGAAGATGTTGATAAGACCAGTGCCGTGCTGGAGGCTGCGAGGGAAGTAGCAAATCCGATAGCATTTGCCATTCTCATAATTATCGTCGTTTTTCTTCCTCTCTTCGCGCTTGAAGGGCTTGAAGGCAAGTTGTTCAAACCCATGGCATTCAACATCAGTTTTGCAATGGCTGGGTCGCTTTTGCTTACTCTGACGCTGATACCTGTATTAGCCTCTTTGATTCTTCAACCTAAGGAAGAACGAGATACTTGGCTCGTTAGAAACATCAAGAAAATCTACCTGCCTCTTCTCGAATGGTCGCTTCTGAATAAGCAGATCGTTGTTACTTCAGCAGTCGTTGTTCTGACTGCAAGTATGCTGCTGTTCCCTTTTTTGGGAAAAGAGTTTATGCCCCAGCTTCAAGAAGGCTCTATCATGTGGAGAGTCACTTCGATCCCCTCCGCATCTCTTGATCAATCAATCGAGATATCCAAAGACATTGAGAATGCTCTTTCGAACTTTCCGGAGGTTGAAACTACTGTTGCAATGATAGGTCGGGCAGAAAAAGGGGAGACCGCCGATGTGAATTACATGGAGATTTACACGGAGTTAAAGCCTGTCGATGAGTGGCCGGAAAAGCGAAGTGTTCCTGATCTAGCCGAAGCAATGAGGGAAGAGTTAGAAGTGGTTGTTCCTACGGCCGTCGTGGCGTTTACGCAGCCTATCCAAATGAGAGTTGAAGAACTGATATCTGGCGTGAGGGCAACACTCGCCGCAAAGATATACGGAGAGGAGCTTTCTGAACTCGACCGCCTTAGCGAGGAAGTCAAAGATGTTATCGCAGGTGTGGACGGTGTTGCTGACTTATCACTGGAAGCAAATGTTGGGAAACCTCAAATTCGAATTCAGGTTAAACGTGATCAGCTTGCCCGTTTTGGCTTGAATGCAGATGACGTTTTATCTGTTGTTCGAACAGGAATAGGCAACGAGCCCGTTTCCACGCTTATCGATGGTGTCAGACGATTTGATATCACAGCTAGACTAGATGATCGTTCAAAAGAATCTGTGCAATCAATCGAAAACATCCCACTGCAAGCTAGTAGTGGCGCTATCGTTCCTCTCCGAACAGTGGCGGATGTTAGCGTCGCTGAAGGCTACTCATTCGTAAGGCGTGAACAACTTCAACGCTATGCGGTTATTCAAATGGATGTTCAAGGCAGAGATATTGATGGCTTCGTAGCGGATGCAAATACCGCCATTGCCGCTCAAATCGAATTGCCACCGGGATATTGGATTGAGTGGGGAGGTGCATTTGAGAATCAGCAACGTGCCCTTGCACGTTTAGCCGTTATTGTGCCGCTTACCATTTTCTTCATCTTTGTTCTGCTATACACCGCATTCAATTCCATCAGGTATGCAGCGTTGATTATTGCCAATGTGCCGTTTGCGACAGTAGGTGGATTAATCGCTCTTGCGATCAGTGGACAATATATTTCAGTTCCATCTGCGATAGGGTTTATTGCTGTTTTTGGTGTTGCGATGCTGAATGGCATCGTTCTTGTTAGCTTCATCAATGAACTCAGAGAGAAAGGAATGGGTGCTGCTGAAGCGGTAAGGAAAGGGGCTGAGATGAGATTACGGCCCGTTCTTATGACTGCCAGTGTAGCGATTCTTGGTCTGATGCCAATGCTCCTATCTTCTGGCGTTGGTGCAGAAACGCAGCGACCGTTAGCTTCAGTTGTAGTTGGTGGTCTCATTACTTCAACTCTGCTAACTCTTGTTCTGTTGCCGGTGATCTACGAATGGATGGAGACGAGGAGAGAAAACAAAGAGGAGATTCAAAATGAGCTATAACGAAATCAAAGCCTACATTCATAGAAGTAGAGTCGCTGACGTGGTTCATGCGCTACTTTCTGCTGAATTTTCAGAACTTTCAATCATTGATGTAAAGGGTACGTTAGATGCGCTCGACGATCGTGAGCAATCTTATTCGGTTGAGATAAGTGAAAAAGTGATAACGGAAGTAAAGCTGGAACATCTAGATGCTCTGAGAAGGTGACCATTTTAGGATATCGTAGGGTTTCTTAAACCACATCCAAGGGCGCTGGTTTTTTTCAACCAGCTTGCTGATCAAATCAGCATTTTCCTGTGAACATATAAAGACGAACTGGCGGTTCGTAGCAAATTGTACGGGTAACTTGGTCAATTGCCCGCTTTATCAAGCGTCTACTATATTGTGAATTTGGACTCCTCAGATTTGCCCTTGACAGCATGGGTTATACTGTCTCCTATATCGTCTATTTCGATATAGTAGACAATTGCGTCTACAATCCCATATAGGAGACATGCCTTTGGCACTTTTAGGGTACGCACGGATTTCTACCAACCAACAAAGTCTGAAAATCCAACGAGAACGCCTGATATCTGAGGGTGTCAGGGAGGATCGAATCTTTGCTGACATTGCATCAGGGAAGAACGATGCACGTGAGGCACTCGCAAACCTCAGGCTCCGGGCGGAAAAGGAGGATGAAGTCCTCTGTACCAAATTAGACAGGCTCGGAAGGAACACCCGTGACATGATCGAGATAATTGAGGAGTTTGAGCAGAAAGGTGTGCATGTCAGGTTTCTGGATGATGGAATCAGCACGAGGGGAACTATGGGCAAAATGGTCATCACCATACTAAGTGCTGTGGCAGAAGCAGAAAGAAACCGGATTTTGGAGCGCACTAATGAAGGTCGCGAGGCGGCCTTGGCCGCTGGAATCAAATTTGGAAGGAAAAGGTCAGTGGATAGGGTCAAATTGTTGAGTATGCGTCAGGGTGGTGCCGGTGCTACTGAGATATCTAAGGAAATGGGAATTGGCAGGGCTACCGTTTACAAAATACTGAAAGAGGTAACCGTCTGATTACCGTATCCAGCTCTCAGGTATGGTTTTCGTTTCACTTAGGCATACCTACAGTAGCAATCGACTACGGGAAGGTGTGCCAGTGTTCGATGTGGCGCATTACTGCCGAACGTGGGTAGCAATGCTTGATAAGCATTATGCACGTCATCTGAAACCGGAGCATCTAACATCACTTCACAAAGAATCTGATGCAAGAATTGAATTCAACAAAGCGAAATAAGCTTTTCTACAGGGAGCTATCGAAAAAGCTGAGGCAGACAGGGAACGTAAACTCAGACAGATCGCCAAACACAAATATTAAAGTAAAAGACGCGCGTAAATTTTTGCCGGATATACTAGGTGGGTGGGAGGCAGTATTTGGAAACCGAAAATTACTGGTACAGTTAAGAAAATGTGCCAATATCCTGCAAGAGGTCTTTGGCTTGACGATCAATGCGCTTTAGGAATTCACCCTTAATTTCTTCATCAGTGTACCTTCTCAGGTCTACTCCAAAATAGTTGGAGAGTACATGCTTCATGTCGACCAGACCGTAAGCATCGAAGTTTGGAATGTAGCTCGTATCGTATCTATTGTGTAACAATTGAAAGAATGTACGTACAAATAGCTTCGGCTTAATCGTTACGTCAAATCGCTTAATAAGGGTTGCTACATAGTGGTCAAGCCGATGAAGTAAAGCCTCGTCGTTTATTTCAGAGTAAAAGTGAATCCAACCCTTAGCCTTGTGCTGAAAAACGCAGCCCGTAATCCTAAGGTTTAGTCTCCATTCTAGGAACTTATTGTTCGGTTTCTTGGCGTGTTTGTGCTGAGTGAAAATGGATGCTAATGACGCTTTTACTTTGTCTAATGATCCTGACCGCACAGAGACTTCATTTCCGCGGAATGTATAGCCCAGATAGTCCAGAGGCTCCGTTAGTAGCCCGATTCTCGATTTCTCGGGGTTCAGTATCGGGTCGTATACTTTCAAGCCTAATAATCGGAAATGAGTAATCACATTTTTTGCGATGCTTTCGCTTTCTTCTTTTCGGCAAAGTATCAGGACATCGTCAACATAACGATAGTAAGAAATGCCAGCTTGATCTGTAAGACGTCTGTCGATATTACTCAGGTAGATATCAGCTAGTACGTTTGAAATGGATAATCCTTGCGGAATACCTATCTCTGAATTTGGGTCATCTTCTCTTGATATGCTGATTGTTGGTTTTTGAATTGCATCATGTATGAGTCCTAGAATCGCGTCATGTCGAATTCTTCTTCTTAACCTCAACATCATTTGGTCATGTTTTATAGAAGGGTAATAATTACTTACGTCGAGTTTGATAAATGCAGTATAGGCTCCAGACTCAATGTCTTTTTTAACGCTTCGGATTACACTTTGCGGTAACTGATCATTTACCACGGCTTTAAATCTACTTCTGAGAAAGTCACACATTGCACGTAGAGCGATTCGATCACGTACGGTAGGTATAGAGAGTTCTCGGGGAACTTTACCACGACCTTTGCTGACTAGTTTCAGTTTGAATTTAGTAAACTTGTACGTTCCTGAAAGCACCTTTCGATGGATAACATTTATTTCATCGTCAAGGTGAGAACGAAACTGATATTGGTTAATGTTATCGATACCGGATGCATTTGAAAACGATACTTTATCCTCAAAGACGGAATTCAGATGACGCTTACTGAAGTACTTCTCAAACTCATCCCAGACTCGCAAGGTGCCGTCCCCAAAAGTTGATAGCAAGTAGAAGTGCTGCTGGCAGGGAATAAAGTAAGGAGTACCAGATCAATCGTTGAACACGGGTACAAGCAAAGCTGAACCACATGTAGTTGGTAGGTGTGCGGGTTAGGCTCTTATCTGTTGAGCTTAGCCATTCAACGCAAACTGCTTCAACGAAGTCAGCTCCAATGTGGTTTTCGCAGGAGTCTAGAATTTCGAAATACTTCTCCCGGGCTGTTCGCTCGTCGATGTCGTTCTGTTCCAGCGTAGTAAGGAGCTTCTGTAAATTTTCATAGCATTGCTTTATGGCGGCAGCCCTTTCGCCAAACCTGCTTCCTTGTAAGAATCCTGACAAAACTAAAATCAAAATTGAATAGATTACCCATGTGACAGAATCAAGTTGTGTTTCTGAACTCGTTGATGAGCTGTATACAGCAACTGCGACACCAAAAAAGGAATACCAGAGCAAAATGAATTGAGAATGCCATCCCCCGCTCCGGAGGCGTCTCTCTGTTTGGATTCTCGTTCTGGAGGTGAACCAGATTTTGTTTCCTAGACTATACAAACCATTTACTCCTTGTTAATGGGTGTCCCGGGGTGTCAGTTATTACTCAAGGATTAACCCCCATTGCTGGGTGATCAAACTGATAGAACCGAAGTCCTCCTTTATTACAATCGCTCATTTCTGAGTGGCCGCGTAAACGGCACACCCCAAGACAAATCAAGTATGTGGCTAATTGGCGCCACAGTACAATTCTTTGTCAGCCACCATACAATCAGCGACCCGTAGGGTAGTGTGTAATTTTTCCTGAATTGGTACATTAATGGGAAATATTATGCATCCCGTGTCACGTAGGGTTCAGAGGGGCATCATCTATGATTTTCTGGTTCACTAAAGGTAGTGCCACCCAGATGGTCTGATATGGTTGGTCCATTAGCTCGATTTGTACATAAATCAGATTGAGTTTCAGGCTTATGGCCAAAGTAGACCAGAAAAACGTTAGTGCCACGTTTATAACGAAGCTGGCGATAGTTGTTGGACTAGAATAGTTTTACTGTCGCGAGGTCTCTAATTGCCAATTTTTAAGGCTACTTCTCACTCTATCTGTAAGAATCGTTTTTGCTTGTTCGTAAGATTTTTGTACTTGATTCCGAATTCTTCGAGAAACAAACGTTGCAGTGACTTCGATTTTGCTGCTTTTAGTGTATGGTCCAACTGTTCCAGATTTGAGCAGACGTCGTAAGCACCGTAATAACCACTGGTCTGATCATCTAACCTCCTGATCAGCCGTGTAAGAGTAATACCATTTCTTAGGCAATGATCGATGCTGCTTGTATCTAAGATTTTATTAGTAATGGCCTCAAGTTGTTTCTTGGTTACCACGAGTGAGTAGCCATCCTTCGATTTCTCTAGTCCGAGTCCGAGAAACTCTACTGTTTCTGTCGGTCCGACGATTACCGTCTTAGAACTTGTGCCAAGTGGATGTATTGCAAGACCTTCTTTACCGAGCTGTTCTAAACAGATTTCATGAATCTCTTCGCATTCTTGTTTTGATGTTCCGAAAGCAACTAAGTCGTCGGCATACCGAACCATAGGGATGTTTAGCTTCTCGATTTTCATGTCGAAATTATGTAGGTACAGGTTCGCTAGATATGGTGAGACGGGCATTCCTTGGCGCAAACCCAGCCCAACCTGTATTCCCATTCTCTTTATTTTTTTCTCAATAGACTGATCTCGACAATGAATTTCGGAGCGGATAAATGTCTCTATCAGGTTATGGAGACTTGTTACGCGAATCTTGCGACGCACCTTTTCCAAAAGTAAGTTTCTGTCGACAGTATCAAAAAAAGCCGAGATGTCTGCTTTGTAAACCCATTGTTTGTCATTGCGTAGAGCAACTGCCTGAGTCGCTGCTTTTTGGACTGATTTATCTCGAACAAACCCGTAGCTGATCGAATTTTCAAATCCATATCCTTTTGAGTGAAGGAGGGATAAAACGGCCCTCTGAAGAAGCCTGTCTCTTACAGTAGGTACACAGATAACTCTGTCTTTCCCGCTGGCTTTAGGTATGAAATGAGGGTTCAACTGCTGGAGAAGATAACTTCCGTTCCGGAGTTCTTTAGATAGTAGAGAGATATACGGTTTTTCGTTTGCTTTAAAGTCGTTAATGGAAATTCCATCTAACCCGAATCCGTTTCGTTTGTTTCTGGCTGTGGAACTAAACATTTCGTGCCAGACCCCTGAAAGATGGGGGGCACCTGATAAAACTGATAGCGTGCTTCTAGACACAACTTAAGTTAGCAGGAGTTAATCTTTCTTCCGCTGGCGCTCTATAGCTCCCTACCAGCAGAAATCTCGACACCTCGGCACTAAGAGGAGACGCCATTATCTTTGATAGAAGCGTTAACTCTCTGGCCGTATTGCAGTTGCGATCACAATCGCTATCTGTAGTTCGCCACTGTTTCGCCTTCATCGCAACCCGCGAAACTGCTAATTGGGCCTGCGACAAGGGACAACATTTCTATTTTAAAGTTATAGAGGGTCAGGTCAAGAAAATTACCCGAATACTTGTATATTTATACAGCAGCTAGGCACCCCGCCTATCACTGTCCAAGTTAAAAGATCACGTCCAAAAGAGATACAGAAGTGGGTTTTGCAACCAGCATGAAGCAACCACAGAACGCTATGACCTTCTTCGGGCAACTACCTGACGGCCTTGATCTTGAATTCTTCGGTTTATCTTTTGCCTGACATAGGCACTTCATTGTAACGCTCAGAGGTGCCCAGAAAATTGGGGGAGGTTCACAAGAAGATCACTTTTATGGCTGCAAGAGCGTAACTGCCGAGTATAACTGCTGAATGGGAAGCTGGGTTTGGCTGATTAGAATGGGAAGTCGTCGTCCTCATCCTCGTTGTCCTTCACCACAGGTTCGATATACTGTTGCTGGATCAACTTTTTTTGAAGTTCTTGGTAACCACCGTGGAAGTCAGTTATATCATTCCAAAACTGTTCCCACACTTCCGCGTGTTGGTCCAAATTCACGGTCTCCTCGAACAAACCTGTTAGGATTTCATCCATTCCCCCAGCGTGAAGAATCTGGTTTATACCGCCGTGGTGATTGTTGTTCCTGCATCCATTCAGTACCGTTCTTAGATCATCAGGATTCAAAAACCCCACGTGCGAAAGGAGACACTTCCTTCCATTCGCGTATGCAGAGTCGAAACTTCTAGAGCCAACAAATGTCTGAACAGCGAACTCTTTGGTATCTATAGACGGGTTCTTCTCAAGGAATTCAACTTTCTCCGTTTGGGTTAGCGCCTCAAAGCGTTGTGTGATGCTTTGCCTTACGCGGGCTACATCGGAACCGATTTTGACGAGCATATATGCAGTCATATCCGGCACGGTCAACGCTTCGATGCATTGCAGCAACCTGACAGAGTTCGCATCATTTACACTGGCCCAAAGTTCTGGCTGGACGGACAAAAGGAAGAAAAATCGTTTCATCTGCTTATCCTGCGAGGCCGCAAGTAACTCATTGAACCTGCTCCTGAGTACTTGTGAATAGAGAGCCTCGTCTATTCTGGAAATCGCATGTAATGCCGCAGTGAGCCTGTCAATTTTTGAACGATCCAAGCCATCTTCGTCCAGAAATAGTCGTTTCAGGATAAGCACTATCAGACTCCGCAGCGTAGTAGCTCTGACGCTGCCGAGATAGTTCTCGTCATGCAGTAGAGTGTAGGCTGGTTCTGGATTCACTGGAAACGAGTCGGAAAGAACGAGTGCCATCGCTCTTTCCAGTATGACTTTCCCTCGCACAGGTGGATGGTGAATTAAGTAGGTAGCGGCCTGTACGATGTAGCTTCTAACTAGCTCAGGAAGTGGAGTGAATTGATCACCATCGACCGAAAATGTGGGGTGTGCACAGGTGTTTCTATCAACGCGGAGACGCTCCAGATGATCCTTCTGAATGCTCGATATCAACTCAAGTTCCTTGCAAGCTGCAGTCAGGAGGCTCCGTTCGAAAGCCATCATTTCATTGGTATTTTCGGTGCGGGTGATCCTATCCATTTGTGCTGTGAGGACAACCGCTGCTCCGTCACCTTCTGCGGCAAGTTCGCGGATTTTATCCATGACATCAGTACACACAGCAACCCAAGTACTAATGATCGAGGCTCGATAGGCACCGGCTCGATACGCAACTATAGCTTCTCTTAGATATTGTGTGCTTTGAACCGCACGAGACTGGAGTAGTAGCTCATCCAAATCTGTTAGTACTGTGACCATTAGGGTTGGCCCTTTACAGCTGGGGTATGATTTTTTCTGTTTCTATATGTTATCAGCAAAGGTTTAGGTATCCATAGGGCAAATATCCGATCAATTCAGGTTCACTTTTACCATCCGAATGCGCAGTTACGACCAACAGTGCACTACAGTTGAGAAGTACCTCAACCCAATCCAGAACCTCCGAATATTGTGCTGAATCGCAATCTCGAATCCCATCACTACCCTGACGATTACAGCAGTAACGTATAAGTCGTTTTAAGATTAGTGTTTAGGCTCTCAGAAAAAAACCTATACAGGGTCCCCAGCGACTCTCCATGCGGTCGGCTCAGCGCAAGGCGAAATGTGTCATCCAGAATTTTTCTGTATGATTTTTTTTCACAGCTAGACGAATTTTCAGATGGGAGTCCTATCTGGCCTTCTGGAACATATCGGGCCGGGTAGGAGACGCCTTCAGTTGGCGATGGATGGTAGCGAGTGATCGGAATTGATCAACCGTTAAACTATATCAAGCATTGAGTACAAATCGACACTTGGGGTACGCACTACAGGCCAAGAATTTATTCCCAGCGTTCTTCCCCTTCTTCGCAACACGTTTGACTAAGTCTGAGCTGCATTTGGGACAGCTTTGAGGCTTGCTGGGTTCAACATCATTCACGACAGTGGTCTTGCTGGGTTGAGCACTCGTAGCAACAGCGCCCCTTTCAAGCTCAGGCTTCTCAATAGTAGCCGTTATCGCGGATTCTGGGTTAACAGTGATAGCCACCTTCTCTAGCCGTGGTAAATATGGCTCAAGTGTTTTCTCTATTTCCGTTTGTGCATAGGCGGCTTTGGCTTGGAAGTGAATCAGAGGAACGCCTGCTGCTTCACAAGCACTATCTAAGAAGTTATCCCGTTGTTGCCTGCTGGCTTTCTTATGTGACTTGTCATCCAGTTCTAGGACACACACAACGCCGAGGTGGTCAGGATCACATAGGACGAAATCAAAGTGTTTCGCCTTTATTCGATTGAACGCGGATTGCCTTTCGCTGTTGGATAGACCCTTGGCGGTGGTCAAGATGTCGGCAACTCGTACTTTTGCGAAAATCAACAAGCGCGCTTTAATTGCAAGTTGTAACACGCCGAAGAAGGAACGCTCGGCTGGTGTAAGAAGAGCATCTAGCTTTCTATAGGGGAGGGCAATTTTTTGTGATGGCAATAGCCGCTTCAGAAAAGCTAGGCCAATGATAAGTGCTACGAAAACGACAATGCCGAGAAAATACATCCAGTCCATAACTTCCCCTCCTTGAGAACACGTTACTGATGTTATCGGGAATAGTGTGGTCGGGGCACCATTATTGTGTTTCGCATGAATATCCCTGTGACACAGTTATTC
>Ga0206130_10005565_pt1 | contig 14825 bp, 14 predicted proteins | sample Helgoland_Spring_9_FD_148637 | JGI IMG/M metagenome (GOLD analysis project Ga0206130, IMG submission 148637) | Pelagic subsurface seawater microbial communities from Kabeltonne, Helgoland, North Sea - Helgoland_Spring_Bloom_20160512_1 | ecosystem: Environmental > Aquatic > Marine > Epipelagic ... | reverse complement strand
AAAAAAAAGATATTAATCAATTTTTATTAATATTATTTAATAATCATTTAATTATCATGTTCTACCCAATTATGAGCCTGGCTTATTTCCATAATTTTGGCTAAAGTTATAGCTCCTGGATTAGGTATTTTTTCTATATTAGTTGTATTATGTATAACTTCCTTTACAAGGTTGAATACAGAAACTCCAGTCACATTCGCTACAGGCTGTAAAGCATCTAATAATAGTTTGGTTTCTTTAGGAAGTTTTACTATTTCTTTAAGAAATTTTTCTCCAGTTTTAGCCGCTATTTTTTCTATATCTGTTGTACCGCTAAATGATTTTGTTATTGAAGATAATTTTTCCGAGAATGGTAAAAATCCAGGGATTTTTTCTAATCTAGCAAATGGCATTAATGTCATTTTTATAAAATATACTTTTACTTCATCTTCCAAATTTGGATCTATAAGTTGTCTTAATGATTTTTGACTACCATAAAATTTAGTTTGTTCTTCTAAAGTCATATTCCCCGCAATTTTTTTAAAATCATCAGATATTTCTTCACCTTTCTTTACAAGATTGTTTATAATATTATTTTTTGTAGACTTAACACTATTATACAAACTACCAGTTTTCCACCAAGTTGATGCCAATTTTTTTGTCTTACCAAAAGAATATGACGCCGATCCATAAGTCATAGGAACTATATGACTTAAAAGAGAAGTTGTACCCGAAAATCCTTTTCTATACCCTAACCTAATTTTATCACTTGGCCAAGCATGCTTCATTAACCAATGATTAGAAATACCATTATCAACTAAATCTTCTATTGAAACTATTTGTTCTGGTAATGGATTTTGAAGTTTATATAATTTTTTTAATATTGTTAATCCTTGTTTTCCATTTTTTGTACATTTACGCATCAATTGTGAGTTATGTGTATTTCCCGCAAAACAATTTATTCCAGAATTGGCAAGTTTTCTTAATGCGTATTCTCTAGTTTTAAGTCTTCCTCCTATTAAACTTTTATTTTTTTTTCTATATGTTTTTTTCTTAGAATACTTCATACTTATATTAAATATTTTTTTTTTTATAGATTAATATTAAATGAAAATGACATTGAGACAGTGGCAAAAAACAAAAAAAGATGTAAATGACTTGATAGTTCAGGCATCAATAAAAAATGGCAGTGATGGAAATGTTCCATATCCTATAGGATTTAATTTTAATTACATTTATAATCATCATAAAAATATTCAAATTGGAAAACACAATAAAACTGTTTTATTATCAATTTTAAACACCGATCAAAAAAGAAGAAAAAAAGGTTTTAATAGAAAACAATGTATTATTAACTTACAAAAAAACAATATTAAAAATAAAATACTTGATCATCATACCTATTATAAAAATTTAAAACAATATAAATTCATTGTTTCACCTGAAGGAAATGGAATTGATTGTCATAGACATTATGAAGCTTTACTATCAGGTAGTATACCAATAGTGGAAAAAAATCGGCACATAATAAGTAAGTATAAATGTTGTCCCATTTTATATACCAATGATTACAGCGAAATTACAGAGGATTATTTAAATAAAGTTTATGAATATATGATAGACAAGGTATTTGATTTTTCACCAATATTTTTATCATTTTATAATGAAAATTTACAAAAACAAATAAAAGATAATAGTAATTATTGGATGGTAAAATATACAGGCAAAGTTTGGTATAAAATTTAATTTATTAATCATCTCCTTTAATGCCGAAAAAGGGTATTTTGATAGGGTACATATGATATTCTACTAATATATGAGAAAGCAATACATCATTATACCAACAAGTCTCTTTTACAAATTTTAAAAACTTATTTCTTCCTGATTCATTTTCAAAATCATAAGGTTGCAATAAAATATTAATTGTTTTTTCATGAAACACGACACCGCAACCTTCGTGAACAAATTTTGTTTTTCTTTTAGGTCTAGGAGATGTTTTACCTTTTTGGTAGGAATATTTAATAACCTTTTTTTCATGCCAAATGTTATTAAAATCTAGACCATTTATTTTTACTCCTCCGTAATATATTTTATCAAAAGATGTGTTTAAAAATAATGTCATATCTATTAATTCACAATCGTCTCCAAATGTTATCAATGTTTTTTTTCTAGATTCATACTTATTATACCAATAATAATAAGCGAGCCAGGTTTTTAGTGGAATGTTATCATATTCATCACTGGTTTTAATTGATAGTTCTTTATTATTACTATTAAACTTAAATAAAGTATCTTGTAATTTATCGCCATAAAATATAAATGTTAAAATTTCCCCATAATTTTCTTTAATTATATTCCATGATTTTGAACAATGATTATGGGATCTATTACCATATTTATATTTCAAACAACTTAAAATTATTACATTAGCAGGGAACTCCTTTTTTTTATTAATCATATTTTTAATTTATAAAAAAAAAAATTGAATTCATTATTTTTTTTTTAAAATCTGAAATGAGTCATTATGAGCCTGTATGCCTTGATTTGTCAAATGTTAGATTATTAAGACAGAGAGAAAATGATAAATTAGCATTAGATTATCTTTATGGTAGCAACAATATAAAAAATATCAACTCAAAAGAATTTTCAAGAGTTTTAGCTGATATTAACATAAATAAAGAAGAATTAATGAAGAAATGCCGTGAAGATTTAATTTTTGCTAAAGTTCTTAGTGGAAGAATCTCTATTAAATCTTCACGTCAAGGTACTAAAGATGAAAAATTACAAATTGAAACATGCAATGAACTTGGATTAAAACTTGGAATTCAAATAACAAATTTAAAGGTAGATGAATTTAGACCTACCAAAAATGGTTGTATTATTGATAGTAATGATTTTAAAACTACTCCAAAAAGCGAATGCCTTAAATCATTTGATGGTATAATTTCAGGAAAAATAAATGGTTGGATATTTGCTAAAGTTGTTTATGGAAGTGGTGGACACCAAGACAATGTATTTGAAGAATCTTATAATTTTTGCGAATGGGTATTAGATCACGGTATACCAAATGAATTGTATGTAGTTCTTATAGATACTGATATGAAAACATCATTTGATTGTTTAAAAGATAAATATCACCAAAAAAAAAAAAAAAATTTATTAATCGTGGATCATGTTGAATTCCAGAACCATTTAATTAAAAATTATTCATAAGTATATAAAATAAAATAAGTATTAGATATTTATTTGGGGGATGATAATTGCTAATATTTGGACACGAATCTGATTTAATCCACTCCACTCAGAATCTTTATTAGATCAAAACATTTTCCCATTATTTTTTTTGTATTATCAATGTTATTTGAATCTTCCGCTCAACCTTTAAACTTAATTCAATATTATCTAAAGATAAATTCAAATCATAAACTATCATATTTTTGTACGGTATTTGGATAGTAATTTTCCCTAAAACTTCATCATATTCAGTTTCAATATCTAAAATCCATTCATATCTTATATCTATAAACTATTCTAGAATATTGATCTAATTTATTTTAAATAGACATTTAAGTTCTTTATCTTCTATATTATTGTCAATCCAGTTTATTAAATTTAATGACGATTCAAACACATTATCATTAAAGTTGTTTTTTATCTAATTTATGTTGATATTCTATTTTTGTAATATTGAGTGCTTTTTGAAAAATTAATTAATGAAAAGAAGAATATAAATTTCATTAAATAATTAAGTTTATTTAAAAATTGAATATTTCAAAACATTTTTATACTATACAAAAATTTAAGGAATTAAATATAATATAATTATGGCTTTATTTTCAGAAGAGGATTATTATGGAAATATAGAATATAAATTATTTTTTAATATTAAAAACAGATGTAGATTAGATAAATATATAACACAACTTAATTTTAGAATTAATGAAGGAAATGGACATGCTATTTATCTCATAGGTGTTTCAGATAATGGACATGTTATTGGTTTAGATGATATTCAGTTAAGACATAATGTTGATATAATTAATTATATGAGTAGTAAAATTAATTCAAAGATATCTTTGATATTAAATTGTACACATAAAAATGATAAATTTTTAATGGTAAAGATAGTTTCAAATAAACATATTTCTATGTTATTTTAACGTTTCTTCTTTCCTTTCTTTTTTGTTTTTTTTTTTGGTGGTATTTTGGAAGTTTTTTTATTTTTACCTTTACTTTTTTTCTTTTTATTAAAAGCATTAGATAAATCTCCCACAGCTTCGGCCGCATCTCCTAAAGAATCTCCTAAAGAATCTCCTAAATTAGCAGCATTCCCAAGAGCATCAGCACCCGAATTTCCAAGAGAGTTAGCTGCTTCAGAATTTCCAAAAGAGTTGGCTGCCCCAGAATTACCTAAAGCATTAGCAGGGGATAAAGCATTACCCATAAAGTTTTCCGGAGCTGCATTTCTAACCGAATTTACTCTATTTCCTTGGAAACTACTTGAATTATTACTACTTTGAAATTGATTTGAATTAGTATTTTCCCCATATGGAATCAACCTTTGGCCAGTGTGATTATAAAATTCCTGTTTTTTAGGAAAAGTATTTGCTACATCATTTCCGGTAATTGTATTTATATATTTACTATTATTAACTGGTTTAATATAACCTTCGGGACATTTATTAAATGATTCAGAATTTATATCTGATAAAATATCGGGTTCACCAATAGGAAACCATCCAAAAGTTTTAGCAGAACAATGTTTGCTTTCTGGTAAATTATTTTGTGTTGGTTTAGAAGGTCCTGTATTTTCCGACCAAGGCCACATTCCCGGTCTGTTTCCACAATTATAACAAGTCTCTTTCTTTGTTGGCGATGGCCATACCATATAATCATTTAGAAATTTACTTTTTTTGCTTTTAACTAAAGGTAAAATCCATCCAAATTGATCATTAGATAATATTTTTGGACTTGGATTCAGAGCAGCTACATTGCTAGAAATGTCGGACGATCTATTAATTACGAGAGAAGGAGGTGATTTAATACTTGAAGTTGGCTGACTATTTTTTGGTAAATCAGAAGATTTGGGGCCATAATTTTGTTTATCATTTTCTAATCCTATATAATACATATTTCTTTTTGGTCCATCATAATTTTGTTTATCATTTTCTAATCCTATATAATACATATTTCTTTTTGGTCGATTAAAGTTATTTTTAATAGATTTTTTTTTAGATAAATTATCTGAGGGGCTTTTAATCATTTCATCATTGAGACCTATGTAATACATATTTCTATTAGAATTTTTATTTTCTAATTTCATAAATTAATCTAATATTTTAATTATTGTTAATTATAGTTTATTATAAATAGTTAAATGTCAAAACATTAAATTTAAATTTATCTAAAAAAATAAATTACTAAAAAAAAAAAAAATCTATAAATGATTGCTGAAAAACATCAGTTCAAATATTATATATTTTTTTTCCAAAATTCATAATCTTCTTAAATAATCAACTTTTTTAAAAAATTGATTTAAATTAAAAATCTCCAATAATATTATTGCTCAATGTCGGAACCTATAACTCAAGAGAAAGAAAATAAATATGTTATTTTTCCTATAGACCATAAAGACATATGGAAAATGTACAAACAGCAAGTAGCGTCTTTTTGGACAGTTGAAGAAATAGATTTAGATAAAGATCATAATGATTGGGCTAAACTAACAGAACCAGAACAACACTTTTTTAAAAATGTATTAGCATTTTTTGCGGGAAGTGATGGTATTGTATTAGAAAATTTAGTGGAAAGAGTTCTAAATATGGTTCAAGTTCAAGAAGCAAGATGTTTCTATGGATTTCAGATAGCGATGGAAAATATACATTCAGAAATGTATTCTTTGCTCATAGATACGTATATTACAAGCGAAAAAGAAAAAAAAAAATTATTCAATGCTATTAACACTATACCCTCTGTAGCAAAAAAAGCAAATTGGGCCCTTAAATGGATAGGTGATAAAAATGCTAACTTGGCAGAACTACTTGTAGCTTTTTCTGCGGTTGAAGGAATTTTCTTCTCGGGGTCATTCTGTTCAATATTTTGGTTAAAAAAAAGAGGTCTAATGCCAGGTCTAACAGCAAGTAATGAATTAATTAGTAGAGATGAAGGAATGCATACCGATTTTGCTTGTCTTATGTATAGCAAAATAGTTAAAAAACTCGATCAAAGTAAAGTACACGAAATATTCAACGAAGCGGTATCTATTGAAAAAGAATTTATCATTGATTCAATACCTTGTAGATTAATTGGTATGAATTCTGATTTAATGTCAGAATACATTGAATTTGTAGCAGATAGATTATTACTTCAACTTGGATATGATAAAATATTTAATTCTAAAAATCCATTCAGTTTTATGGAAATGATATCTATTGAAGGAAAAACTAATTTTTTTGAGAAAAGAGTTACCGAGTATTCAAAAGCTGGCGTTGGCATTGAAAAAGAAAAAATGACATTTTCATTAGAGGCTGATTTTTAATTCTCCATTATTCGCATTAAATTTATAAATAGAACATTTTATAATATTTATTTAATATATTTATGATAAACTGATTATAAATATATTATAATAATTTTTTTTCTAAAAAAATATTTGATAATTTAGACTTTTTTGAAAGATTATTAGCATATTTAATTTTTTGGTTTATTTTTACTATTTTTAATAAATTGAGTACGTATTCATATTATAAACCACGATATAATTTTATTATCTAATATTAAATTATGAATTTAGATAATAAAGAATCACTTTTTAAAAAAATTAAAAAAAAAAATACAATCAAAAAATTAAAAAATAATTGGTCAAAGAAAAATTTACCTAATGTATTTACAATAGTACTAAAATTTATTGAAAAAAAAGGTCTTAAATTATATGGCGGACAGGCACTCCATGAACATCTAAAAATTTTTAAAGAAGGCCTATATAAAAACTATGATTTGCCAGATTATGACGTGTATTCCCCTAATGCTTGGGAACATGCTAAAGAATTGGCATTTATACTAAATGAAATGGGATATGAATATGTAGAAGCCCGTTCAAGTATTCTAAATAACGAAGTTCATAGTACATATAAGGTATCTGTTAATATGGAGTATATATTAGACTTAACCCAAGTTGGATGCGAACCGATTTATGGTAGGCAAACTGAAAAAAAAAAAGAATGTATAAATTGTGGTGAATTTGATAAAAGCAAACAGAAATGTATGAGTATATTTAATCAACTGCCGTCTAATGATTTGAAAACTCTATCAAAGAAACATAAATCAAAAGTATACACTAATACTTATGACTACATAAAAGATAAATCAAAATACCCAAATAAAATATTTGTTTTAACCCCTCATTTTCTCAAAATAAGTTTGTATAGAGAATTATCAGAACCATTATCTAATCCTGATAGACTTACTAAAATACATCCGAGATTACAAAAATTATTAAAGTATTATGAATATGATCAAAAATGCGATGATTTACAATATAATAAAATAGTAAAAGAAGAACTCATGCATGTTTTAGATAAAGTAGGAAATTATATCAAAAGAGAGAAATTAATAAATTACGGAGCTTCAGCATTCAACATGTTTATAGGATCCAAAAACAAAAAAGGAAAGATAGCAATAGCGGATTATCAAGTATATTCTACCAAAGCAGCATTAGATACTTTAAAATTGGCAAAATTATTGAATAATGAATTTCCTGATTATTCATTTTCTGTCCAAAAAAAATTACAATATTGGAAAGAGGTAGATTATGAATCATATAACATTTACGTCTCAATAAATAATAAAATAGAAAAGAACAATATATGTGAAATTACACAGCAGGTCTCTTGTGTTCCCTATATTCAACTAAATAAAATTAGGTATGTCTCAATTGAAAGGCTCAAATATCTTCTTTATAGGGCAACAGCCCTACCAAATATTTATCAAATTTTAGATTCAAATCCAAAAAATTACAACTGTATACTAAAAAAAATATTAGATGTAGAAAAAAAAAGTAAAATATCAAATAGATCAAAATTTAGACAAAATTATCATAGATGTTTAGGTGAAGAACCGAATAAAATATCAGAAAATTTGAAAAAAAGATGGGATAAAAAATTATCATTACTACCTAATACAACCGTTTTGATAAACAAACCAAAAAATTATTTAACTAAGATATATCCTATGCCTGAAAAGGATCTGAGATTTCCCTACAGACCTTCAGAAAAAGGATTAAAAAAAACTATAAAATATGGTACATTTAAATCATTCAATGGAAATAATAGTTTTGTATATGCTCCTGAAACAGACTACTAAACATAAGATATCTTCATTTTTAATTTTGGACCATCTTGTTTTGTATCGTCTTCATTAGAATCAGTTCTATCTATAACTAACTTATTTTCTTGTGATTTATTTTTTATCATACAACAAGTTAGTATATCAAATGGGATACAAATTAGGCTTAGCGGTATGTAACAATCAATGCATGGTCTGTCTTCGGGACCACAATAAGCATTTTTTTCATCTAGATCAATAGGTTCATAGCACCTATTAATGCCTTTAATATAGCAATTTTGAGTAAGAGGAAATGTATCTTCTAACTTCATTTTCTAATTTAAAATAATAAAAAAAATATCAATTTTTAAAGACATATTTTGTTAGTAAAAATATTAATTTAAAATTGAAAATCTTTTTTGATTAATATAAAATCAATATTTATGATAAAAGTCCTTATCGTCGTTGATATACAAAATGATTTCATATCGGGATCTTTAGGTGTTCCAAATGGGAAGGAAATCATTAATCCTATAAACAAACTGGTAAAACAAAATTGGGATTTAGTAGTTTATACAATGGATAGTCACCCTATAAATCATATTTCATTTTTAGATCAATATGATAATAAAAAAATTGGTGATACTAAAAAATATATTTGTCCTATAACAAAAAAAGAAATTCAACAAGAGTTATGGCCTCCGCATTGTGTTAAGGGTACCTGGGGAGAAGAACTACATAGTGATTTATTTATAAAACAAGATTCTATAATACAAAAAAAAGGAGAAAATTTTAATGTAGATTCGTATTCTTGTTTTATAAATAAATTTGGAGAAGTTAGTGATTTAAAGTCTAAATTAGATAGGCTAAATGTGCAAGATGTATATATGTGTGGATTGGCATTTGATTATTGTGTAGGTCAAACTGCTTTGGATTCTAAAAAATTAGGATTTAATACATTTTTAATAGAGGATCTAAGTAAGGACATAGATACTAATACAAAAAATATAATGATTTCTAAATTAAAAAATGTAGGAGTAAATATTATTAATTCATCAAAAATTGAAATTAAACAATTATATTTAAATAATTAAAATGCTTGCTTTTCATGTAGAAAATGTTATTATATTATTTAAATGATACTGTCTCTTAAGGAACTATTATTTAAATATATTTTGGAAAATGAATTAGAAGATCAAATACCGCCATATTTTTTATTTAATTGATCAATATGTATATTGAAAAAACTTAAATTATACTAAATGTAGTTGTTGTAAAATTATTATAGAAAAAAGATTTCTATGCGAAATTTGTAAAGAATATTACTACTGTCAAACTTGTTGGGATGATTATACATATTATTGTTTTTATTGTAATAGATATCATTGTTTTTTGTGTAATCATAAAATGAGATCTTGTGGTGAATGTTATATTAGGTTAAGACAACAATGATTTCATTTATAAATATTATTTTACTAAGATGTTGAATATTCTGTAAAGCTTCCATTTGGTCCGGCCATATTATGGCTCAAAATATGATATAATTTTCCCGATAACTCAAAAGAGGCTGATCTAGGCTTATGGTCAGACGGATTTTTACTATTAAGTAAGCTGTTTAGACTGCCAGAAGAAACTATTTTTTTATCTAAATAATTAATAATTTTATGAACAGATGTCTTTATTAGTTTTAATTTATTTTTTGAACTATATTTTGATTTAAACATAATAAAGTCTACATAGCTTTCCTCTTTTTCCATAGCTTTATAATATTGAGATTGTATAAATGTTCTTAATGCTCCTGATGTAAAACCGTTTGCCTCATCAATATCCGTAATTCCATTCTCTAAATTATTAATGTCTAAATTTGAAAAATAAGAAAGATTAAAGTTTGAGTGTATTAATGATTCTATTGTATTCCGCAAAACACTTGTATGCTGATTAATAAAACTTCCTTTTTTAGTATTAGCATCAATTCCAATTATAATATGTTCATATTCAGAATTATTAAAATAATCATCTATAGATTTGATTATATCGCCCGTACTTTTACCATCTGTTGGGGTGTGTACAGAAATAAACAATATATTATCTATTTTAGCGGCTACAATATCAGCATTTAGTGTTTGGCCATCTTTTTTTAAAAAATTTATATCTAAATCAGAAACCACATTACCATTTTTAGGAATTATTATAACAGATTTTTCTCCCTTTTTAACATTTTTTGGAATAGGTTGTCCCGTTTTCCACGATATATCATATATAACTTTACTTTCAACTAGATTACTACAATAGTCTGGTATAATTTCTTGTCCTAAAAATATACAGTGTTCATCAGTAGTTGATTGTTTTAAAAATTCACTCAATAATAAATTTAAAGATTGTATTCTATCATTTTTAAAATTATTAAAATATTGATTCCATTTCTTAAAAATTTCTTCACTATTTTTATAACTAGATATCACATGTTTGTAAGCTAATACATTAATGATATCATATATCAGAACCTGGATTCTTCTTTGATCTAAAGGTATACAAAATTTCTGCCATATATTTTTTTTTAGTACATTTAAATCAAATAATTCTGTTTTAAATTTTAATCCTAAATCGTCGCCGAATACTATTTGTAATATTTCATTTTTTTCCAAAGAATCTTTGATATTTTTATATTTTTCATAGTCACTATCTTCTATATATTTTCCTTGTTTTAGATTAAATAATACATGAAGATAATTATCTAGATTTATTTTAGATGTTAATCTAACATTATCCGCTTCATGTTTATCTTCTAATATGTCAATAAATGATAAATCAGGATTATCTTTTGTTAGTGATGGTCTATTATCTCTCTCAATTGCGGAAATAAATCTTGTTTCTGTCAGTAATGCTAATAATAAATAATGACCTAATTTTAATTTTTGTAAACCATCTTGATTGTCTTTTAAAGTACTATCCTGACATAAATTAAATAAACTCGTACTTTTGTCAAAAATAAGAGTATGTATAAAATTTCCTTTTAACAAATGTTTATCTGTGAATATGTGCGAATTATTTTTAAAAAAATCTTCAAGATAATAATCTTTATTTTGTTTATAAATATCGATAATTTTTTCATTTATTTCTTTATTTATTTTAAAGATACCTCCTATACTGAGATCTTTTAGAATATGTTTATTTTCTATTTTAAGCAATAATTTATCAAGATTTTTAAGTGTCAATTTATATTTTCTTGATCCAGGTTTACCTTTTATCTTTTCATATTTAGTTCTAAGTTTATTTATTCTTTTTTTTAGATTCACTACAGTTTTTTTTCTACGTTCATTCTGAATTAAAGAGGACATTTGAAAAAAAATAAAATGAAAAAAAAAAATCAATTTTATTATATTAGACTAATTTATATTTTTATAAGTGGTTGACTAAATAATACAAACACTATTATATTTGTTAGGAGAAATGTTAAATAAGTGTAAACATTACCTAATTTTGGATAGTTATCCCATGATTTAGCCATAAATGATACAGCTAAAATTTCGGATAAAACTAATATAACAATATTTTCTTTTGATAAATGATTACCGAGAATTAAAGTCCCGATTATACTAGATAGTAATACAATATTGATAATTGTTTTAAATAAATAATTTATACCAGTTGTGGGTAAATGACCATTCCATTTTGATCTGACGGGACCTAAAGGTCTTAAATCTTCTTTTACTTTTGGTATAGGTTCAAATAAATTTTTAAATGAACAAATCCATTTCCATTTTACTCTTCTTGTTAAAATTTTGTTTATTAATGATTTGTTTCTTATTCTTTGAATAACACCATAATGAATAAAATTTAATTTAATTGGATCAAATGTATTTGGTTGTTTGGCTAATCCATAGTAATCTTTGCGATTGATTTCCGGAATAAATGTTCCAAATAACCTATCCCAAATTATCAGAACTCCTCCATAATTACAATTTCCGGGCGGGCGGTGATGCATCCTATGATCTGCTGGCGAATTTAATACGTATTCTAACCCAAACCAAAGTCTTTCTATTGTATCAGTATGGACTGAAAATTGGTACATAGTGTTTAATTGAGAATGACCTGAGTATGCTTGTGGCGGAAATCCTAAAATTGCTACAGGAATTACAAACGGAATTGACATTACATTTTGTAATGCGCCTTGTCGAAGTCCTGTTCCTAGATTATAATCCTCTCCACTATGGTGGACCATGTGAGCTGCCCATAAAATATGGTATTCGTGTAAACATCTATGAGTCCAATAGTAGATAAAATCTTTAATGATAAATAAGCTTATATAGGATGTAATAGGATATGATTTTATATCAATTGTATTGATTCTATAATTATTATAGAAGAAACTATAGACCATAATTGTAGAAATTAGTCCCAAAACATCAAATGAGAAATTAACTATTTGTTCAGTAGCTCCAATACCAATGCTGGTAAACAATTCCTTAAATCTATAATATATTTTATCGCCTAATTTGCCAAAATCAATGTCAAACCAATCTCTATTTTCACTTGAATTGTTTATTTTTCTTTTTTTTATAAAATTCTTTTTACGTTTTTCAACAATTATACGATGAAATATAAATTCAAGTCCAATAAATAATATAAACATTGGAATACCATCTTTTATCAAAAAATCAGGCATTTTATCGTTCTCATCTAAAGCTAATTCTTTAGGAGAAACAAGATAAAACATTTTGCGAAAACTATTTAAAAATCGATTCATATTCGACGTTTATTCAATTAACAGTGATAATATTTTAAATCAAATTTATTTATGTATTAACTATAAAATATTTTTTATTTTTTCAAAATTAAGGATAAAATTGAAAAAATAAATTTATCTTAAGACATTCACAAATATGTTTAATCTCGCTATCACATCGCTTCTTCTTTCAGCTTCTAATACATTTGGTGCTGTACCAAATACAACGGAATGCCATCAGTGTATATCTGATGTAAATAATCTAAAGTCTCATAATTCAAGTATTTTTAATCTATTAAATAATTTAGATAATTTTTGCACACAATTTAATTTTACACAATGCCTTAATTTTACTAACCAGACCGAACAAGCTTTAGATAATCTTAACTCTACCAGTGTATGTGAAGAACTAGGTTATTGTGATTCTCTAAATCTTGATAATTTTGTTATGAATATAAATGACGTTTATGTATTTACATATTATAACTCTATTTTAGGAATGGAGTCCAAACTGTCTCTAAAAAATAAAAGCCTAAGTCCAGAAATGGACTTTCATCAGACATGGAATCTAACATTTCAAGAGCCTATTGTCGATATTAACCAGTATATTTTAGACAATTATCCTCATTTAGATTGCGGCATCCCACCCGAATCATGTCCCATCCACATGCCTTGCTCAATATATGGATGTATATTTAATACTATAAATATGCTTAAAATTACTACAGATAGTCATATTTATTACTTTAATATTACCAATTCTTCAAGACCTAGTTTTTTAGGTCGCGTTCATTATGTAAGCGAATCTTCATATCTTGATTGGTTTTCAAATTTTAAGGATTTGTGGTATTCTAAAAAGAGTATGTATAGTAAAGACGCTCTACCCATCAATGATTATCGTGGTGTATATAAATTCTATAATAGGAATAATATGTCAATGATTGATTCTCTTTATAACGGTACTGTTTATAGTGTAATTGCTAATTGGTCAACAAATTTTCATACTTTTGATAATTTAAGACTTGTTAATTGGGATTTTAATTTTTAGATATATTCAAATGTTAATTTAAATATTTAGGATTTAATAGTTCATGGGTGTAAATGGAGGAGAGTCAGGAGTTGGTATAGTTTTATATGTGAATCTATCTAATTTATTTTCTATTAAAAATATTTTATTTTCAAGCTTTAATACATGTTTTTATATTGAGTAATATTTATAATTTCAGTTAATTTATTAGAATTTTACATATAATTAGTTAAACACATTAAATAAAACTTAATTAACTATGTATAAAATTTTAATTTCTTTACATAATATATTATGACAATTAAATACGGAGGAGCAAGAAAATGTTCAACAAAATCAGCAAGATGTCAGGGAAGAAAACCAACAGGCAAAAAACAAATGTATTGGAAAGCTAAAAGAAATGATCCATGTGATGGTTTTTATTTTGAAATAGGTCCTAAAGGAGGACTGGCAAGTCAGCAAAAACATGGCTTATACCCTGAACAAGGTACGGCCGAATTTTTGAAACAGATGAGAGATGAACATAACAATCAGGTTGGAAATACATACTCTTCATCAAGATATCATAAATCAAGACATTTAGGAAAAGGCCCATCGGGTCCAATGAAACCCGAAAATACACCTAATACTTACTGTGGAAATATTCCCGGGAAAGAGTTTTTAAATGATAACGTTAACCATCACGATGCTGAATGGGCAGCATTGATGAAAGAAAGTTCCGACTCTGAAAAGAAACATGATAAAAAAAAAAGACAAAAAAAAAAAAAAAGA
>Ga0206130_10005564_pt1 | contig 14826 bp, 13 predicted proteins | sample Helgoland_Spring_9_FD_148637 | JGI IMG/M metagenome (GOLD analysis project Ga0206130, IMG submission 148637) | Pelagic subsurface seawater microbial communities from Kabeltonne, Helgoland, North Sea - Helgoland_Spring_Bloom_20160512_1 | ecosystem: Environmental > Aquatic > Marine > Epipelagic ... | reverse complement strand
GAAATTAAACATCGGGATTCATTTTTCAGGATTCAAAGCAAATCAGGAGTGGTACCCAAGTATCCAGCCTAGATTCGCAGCAAGATACATGCTCAATGAAAATTCATCATTGAAGATGTCCTACTCGAGTATGACACAATTTTTACATTTATTGACCAACCCTACAATAGGCTTGCCAACAGACCTGTGGGTTCCTGTAACGGATAGAGTTGCGCCAGAGTACTCAAATCAGCTTGCCCTGGGTTATGCCCAAACTTTAACTAAGGGATTCCAATTTTCAGTGGAGGGCTATTACAAAGACATGCAGAACCTCATCGCCTATAAAGAAGGGGTTAGTTTTTTTGGGTCTTCACAAGACTGGCAGGATAAAATCACAGTCGGAAATGGAAATAGCTATGGCCTAGAGGTTCTCGTTGAGAAGAAATTAGGAAAAACTTCAGGTTGGATTGGTTATACTTTGAGCTGGTCAAATCGACAATTTGACTCTTTGAATTTTGGAAATCCATATCCCTATATCTATGACAGAAGACATGATATTGGGCTTGCTGTCACGCATAAGTTTAACGACCGTGTCGATATTGGTGTCGTTTGGGTCTTTGGATCGGGATATGCCACAACACTCGCACAACAAACCTATTTAGGGGTAGATGGTCTTGGTATTGGGGCAAACACACCCTACGCACCCATTGAGCATATTGAGGAACGTAACGATTACAGGATGCCCGCCTACCACAGACTCGATATTGGTGTAAACCTTCATAAGAAAAAGAACAACTGGGAGAGTACCTGGAGCTTTGGACTATACAATGCCTACTCCCGGCAAAATGCATTCTTTCTCTTCTTTGAGGAAGGAAATAATGGAACGCGGACGCTAAATCAGCTTAGCTTATTCCCCATACTCCCTAGTGTTTCATATAGCTTTAAATTTTAAAAACATGAAAAAACTTATTTTATTTTTATCTGCAATACCGCTTCTTTTATTCACGAATTGCACAAAAGAAATTGAGTTCGATGCACAAGATATTGCGTCAAGAATTGTAGTCAATAGTCTTTTTACAAATGACTCTGTATGGACAGCCAATATTAGCCGAAGTGTTGGTGTATTAGAAAGCACAAGCTATACCAGCATTAATGATGCCTATGTCTCTATTTTCGATGGAAACGGAGTACAGGTTACCACACTTACCAACCAAGGAGATGGGCTGTACATCTCACCAACAGGAGCAACTCCACAGGCCGACGAGCTATATACGATTGAAGTGAGTGCTCCTGGATATACGCCCGTAAACGCAACAAATAGGATTCCGGTCGCCGTTCAAATCAATAGTATTGACACGGTTAGCAGCACCAATAGCGATGGACAAACCATCCTGGAAACAACGATAAACTTTCAAGACCCGCCTGCAAATGAAAACTTCTATATGGTGGAAGTTTTGGTCAAAGGCACGTGGATTGACGAATGGGGTGAATTCGAAGAGGATACCATCGAGTTTCGGGAACCACTAGAAATTTCTTGCAATGATATCAATGTAGAAACCGTAAATAGATTCAATTTCGGAGGCTTTGAAAACACCTATCTATACCTAATGCTCAAGGATGAAAATTTTGATGGGGAAGATTACGCACTCACCTTTAGTGTGATCAATTATGCTGAGCTAAAAGATTTAGAGCTCTTTGGTGAAATTAGATTGGTCAACACCAGCGAGGCTTACTTCAACTATCTGAAATCCTTTAATCTATATCAAAGAGCAAGTGGAAATCCATTTGCCACGCCTGTGCAAGTCTACTCTAACGTAGAAAATGGCATGGGAATATTCGCGGGTGGAACACTCACTTATTGGGATGTTGGATTTTGATTGTAAGAAATAAACATACAGCATTTATCCTCTTTTTCTTGGGCACATTGCTCCATAGTAGCGGAAGCTGCAAAAAAGGCTATAAGGCAGGATTTGGCCCATTCTAGATGATACGACCGTAGTTGTCAATGGAGACATGGGAAGCAGAATAGACAATCAGCTAGAAAGATTGCTCAATAAATACCCAAACATTAGCTACGCTATTATGGAAAAGTGCCCGGGCTCTAGGGATGATGAAGAGCTTTTTAAAGCCGCCATCATGATGTATAATCAAGATGTTCATATCCACCTTCCACCGAATGCTAAAATAGAATCCGGCGCCGTAGATTTGTTTTTGGCAGGAACCACACGCACGATGGACGAAGGAGCCAAAATAGGGGTTCATGCTTGGAGTGATGGAAATACATCTGCCACAGAATATCCTGTTGGACATGAGGAGCACGAGATCTATATTGACTACTATGCCAGTATCGGTTATTCACAACAAGAGGCAGAAAATCTGTATTATTTTATCATCAATGCTGCTGGGCCGAACAACATTCACTATATGACAGCAGAAGAAATTTTAGCTTTCGGTATTCTTAATCCTTGATTCTAATCAAACTATTGTATTGGATATTATTAAAGACCAAAAAATAAGTTTTACCGAAGGTATTCGAAAGGGTTTAAGCTTCACCTGTTATAGATTGCGTCACGCTGATTGCATGGTCACCAATCTTCTCTAATGAGTTAAACAAATCGCTATATATTGCGGCATTATCATACCGATATTCCCCTTTTTCTACATTTGTAAAGTGCTCCTTTCGAATTTCTTTGCGCAGCTTGTTGAGACTTTTTTCAAGCTTTTTTGCCTCGGTAAGTTCCACCTCAGAATAGCGCATCTCTAAATTCTTGCACATGTTTTCAAGTACCTGATTCATCAACGAATACATTTCAAGCAATCGTTCTCTTTGCTCTGGAGTAAACCAAATTTTATTTTTACGCTTACGTTCTGTCGTTTTCGAGATCTGATAATAAATATCTGCAATTCGCTCCATGTCTCCGACCATACTAAGCATCGCACGAATCTTTTCAGAAGTTCGCTCACTAAGCTCATTTTGAGAGACCTTAGTTAAATAGCTTGCAACCTCCTCTTCGATTTTATCTGTAATATCCTCGTACTTGGCAATTCTATCGATGTAATTTCTAAACTCGGATTCCTTTTTTTCCAACAAAATCGTCTGACAAAATGTATTCATTCTCGAAACAATTTTACCAAGCTTTACAACTTCTCTTTGTGCCTCCAATAAAGAAAGCTCTCCGACAGGAATCGTTGAGGAGAAGAACTTAAGCTGAAACATTTCATCATCGTCAGTTTTGGAGGGCAATATTCGGACGACCAATCGCTCAATATGCGGAATAAACCACAATAAGAGAAGTGTATTGACAATATTAAATGAAAGGTGGTATACCGCTAAAGACCATCGCGTTGTTGACTCAGAATCACCATCAATAATAAGGGCGTTGAAAAAAGTTTCACTTACCAAATAGTCCACAAACTTGAGAAAAGGATAGAAGATCGCGAGCATCCACAATACGCCAATCACATTGAAGAACAAATGCGCCCTTGCCGCTCTTTTCGCATGAACATTTCCAATCATTGCCGCCATATTGGCCGTAATCGTTGTTCCGATGTTTTCACCCAAAATAATTGCTGCGGCCAATTCTAAGGGAAGTCCATTAAGCCCCCCACAAAGTGAAAGTGTAATTGCCATTGCAGCGCTACTCGACTGAACCACAACTGTCAATAGCGTTCCTATTCCAACAAAAATAATGACAGAGCCAAAGCCAAATTGATCAAGTGGTTCAATAATGGTTTTTATGAAGGTAGGATCCTCTTTTATAAAACTCATCAAGTCTTTGAGGGCATCAAGACCTCTAAATAATAGAGCAAAGCCAATTAGAAACTCACCAAAAGATTTGAGTTTTGAATTGGACATAAAAAATAGCGGAAGGCCAATAGCAATAATCGGAAGTGAATAATCTGAAATACTGAATTTTCCGAAACCAAACGCCAACAAAAGAAATGCCGTAACTGTAGTTCCTATATTGGCGCCCATGATAACTCCTATAGCCTGTCGCAAGGACAATAAGCCAGCATTAACAAAGCTTACAATCATTACTGTTGTGGCACTAGAAGACTGAATGATCGCCGTTGTACCAAAACCTGTAAATATTCCAGCAATTCGATTTTGAGTAATCTTTCGAAGGATTGAGCGCATTTGGTCCCCAGCGAATTTCTGAATTCCATCACTCATTATTTTCATTCCGAAAATAAAAAGACCGAGGGCTCCGATTAAAGAGAGGAACTCATAAAGACCAAAACTCATACGTAATTTTTAACAAATCTATAATTAGTATTCCAATTATGCCTATCCAGATGTTAAATTATTATTAACATTTACTAATTATGGCTGCGGGTCATACTCGAATTAGAAAAACTTTATTGATGTTTAAAACAGCATCAACATTTTAAATGGGATGGTCAAAGCTCGAGAAAGGTCTATTCGCCTTTTAGGTTTTCCTTAAAATGCGGATCTTCATTGATTTCAATCTTCGATTTCGGATGCTTGGTATGGATATACTTCATTAGCATCTTCATTTCATCATAATTTGAATATTGATAATCGATGAGCGTTACTGAAATTTCTTGATACAACTTCTCCTCAAAAAACTCCCATTCCATAGATTCAATCTTCGCAATGGGTTTTCCATCTTTTAAAATACTCCAGCCTTGTTCTGAAAATCCTGAGTTCTTCATTTCTTCCTCTGTAAAAGTGAAAGATTCTGTTGTTGCGCATGAAGAAAATAGCACAGAAAATAAAACGAGAATCAATAGTGGTTTCATATAATTAAATTTTGATGACAAATTTAAGTGTTTCAAGATTAAGTCTAAGTTAATTTAATTTTAAATAATTCATATCTTTTCTAAAGAAATTAGGATTTAATTTTTTTTGTCCCGCAATCGGTCATCTTCATGCCTTTTTCTCTTTGAATCGTCATTATTTATATACTCGCTCATTTGTTTTCGGTTTTGTAACTCGTGGTAGACACCAACGCTTTTATTTTCAATCCGCAAAATCAGTGCTTTTTATCCTTACTTTTTTATCAAATCCAGTTCGATATGGTCAATTATTTTAATGGTGTGAATGATAATTGTGACATTCACTTTAAAGTTTAAAGCTTGTTTTAACATTACCTTAACTTTCTGTTAATTAATTCCAATTGTATTCTTATTTACTTTAACCCAAAAATAAACAGGTGTGAAAAAAACAGCAAAGTCAATAGTTCTTGTAGACGATGACCATGATATTTTAGAGTTTTTAACTTATAATTTACGTCAAGCTGATTATAAAGTCTATACGGCAACAAACGGTGAGGATGCGATTGCCTTGGTTAATAAGATTGAACCCTCTTTGGTTTTAATGGATATTATGATGCCGGGTATCGATGGTATAGAGGCCCTAAGATTAATCAGAGCCTCAAGAATAAATGAACAGCCATTGATTGTACTACTTACTGCGAGGTCAGAGGAGTATTCTCAAATAGCTGGATTCGATGCAGGCGCTGATGATTTCATAACTAAACCGATTCGGCCTAGATTGTTACTTGCAAAAATTGAGGCTTTACTGAGAAGAAAAGCTGTCAGAAATAACAACGAAATTCAAACTGAGTTTAATGATGTTAAAATTAATCGAGAAAAGTTTACGGTGACCTTTAATGGCAATGAAATTCAAATTCCTAAAAAGGAATTTGAATTGCTTGAGCTTTTTTTTAGTAGGCCAGGAAAGGTCTTTAAAAGACAACAGATTTTATCTCTTTTGTGGGGAGACGATACTATTGTAGGAGAGCGAACAGTCGATGTGCACATTAGAAAACTACGTGAAAGGTTTGGTGATAAAATGATTCACACAGTAAAGGGAGTAGGGTATTCCATTACTTAAAAAGCAAATGTTAACCCTGTGTTAACAAAATCCTGTAATTCATAATCTCAAAATAACATTCGATTAACGAAAACAACACAAGTGTCATAGATATTTGCACCAAACAATTGAAAAAAATCAAAATGAAAAAAACAATTCTATTTTTTGCCGTTGCATCGTTAGTGGCGGTAACAAGCTGTAAAAAGAAAGGATGTACAGATCCTACTGCTATTAACTACAATTCTGAAGCAGAGAAAGATGACGGTACGTGCGAATACGAACAAGATCAAACCACCGTAACTGTTGCGAGCAACATCACAACGAATACAACATGGACTGCAGATAACGTTTATCTTTTAACGAGTCGAGTGGCTGTTGAAGCAGGAGCTGAGCTAACCATTGAGGCAGGAACTATCATTAAAGGACAAGCTGGAACAGGTGCAAACGCCACTGCTCTTTTGATCGCAAGAGGTGGTAAGCTTTTTGCCAATGGAACCGCAGGTGCTCCTATTATATTTACATCTGTAGCTGATGAAATTATGCCCGGAGAAAACGTAAGTCCAAACTTAGACCCTACACTTAATGGTCTATGGGGTGGATTAATTGTGTTAGGTAATGCGCCAATTTCTGCAGCCTCTGATGCTGTTCAGATAGAAGGTGTTCCGCCATCGGATGCAAATGGCCTTTACGGAGGTTCTGACGCAGCTGATAATTCAGGTTCTATTACCTATGTTTCTATTCGTCACGGTGGAGCAAACATCGGTGAAGGGAACGAAATCAATGGACTTACTCTTGGTGGAGTCGGATCAGGAACAACCGTTTCAAACATTGAGGTTGTAGGGAATCAAGATGATGGAATAGAATTTTTTGGAGGAACCGTTAATGTTTCAAACGCTTTAGTATGGAATGCAGGTGATGACGCCATTGACACAGATCAAGGTTGGTCGGGAACACTTGACAACTTTATTATAGTGAATCCAGGAGATGAGTGCTTTGAGCTTGACGGACCAGAAGGTTCAGCTTCAGGAACGCATACCATTACCAACGGAACGACTTACGCTGGTGTAGCACAAGGATTAGTCGATTTAGATGACAATTCAAACTTGGTATTTACTAATCAGTATTTCTTTGGTGTTGCTGATGGTCAAGATTTTGATCAAGTGCCGACGGCTGATGGATTTTTAGATGCCTCAAATTTGGAAGTGACACTTCCTGCGGGAGGCGTCTTAACTGATTTCTTTAAAGATGGATCAGATGCCTTTACAACTGAAGTCGCTGAAGGAGCAAATTCGGTTGGTGCTGATGCTTCAGTGTTGATCGGGTGGACATGGGCTGGTTTATCAGGAAACCTCTCAGGATTCTAAAAGTAGAATAGATAATTAACTACATTTGCGGCACCCGTACCACCTTGGCACGGGTGCTTCGATGTAAAAAAAAAATAAAATGAGAAACCTTTATTCATTATTGTTCTTAATCATGTCTAGTTCTTATGCCGTATTTGGACAGAACGGAATCATAAGAGGATCCGTTATTGATGGATCTACAGGAGAATCCTTACCCATGGTAAAAATTCAAGTGGAAGGATTAAATAAAGGAGCCTTCTCAGATCTTGATGGAAAGTTTGAGATTACTATGCCAGTTGGTTCATACAATCTTATTTTCTCCATGTATTCCTATAACAATACAGCAATAAATGGTGTAGAAGTGACAGCAGAAAAAGTGACCCTTGTTGAAAATACGGAATTGCAGGCGCAAGTCACAGAGTTTGGAGAAGTCACTGTACAAGCAGAGTACAAAAAAAATACAGAAAATGCGATTCTTCGCATGAAACTGAAATCGGCAAATATGATTGATGGAATTTCTGCTTCAAGTTTTAGAAAAACAGGTGACTCAGATGCTGCCTCTGCCATGCGGAGAGTACCAGGCATCTCGGTGGCCAATGGAAAATATATTTTTATTCGAGGCATTGGAGACAGATACAATAAAACCATTTTAAATGGTTTAGATATTCCGGGGCTGGATCCTGACCGGAATACGCTACAAATGGATATTTTCCCTACCTCGCTAATTGACAACATGGTTGTTAATAAAACGTTCAGTGCTGAGCTTCCGGCAGATTTTACAGGAGGGCTTGTAAATATTGAGCTCGCCAGCTTTCCAAATCAAAAAACACAAAGTATTACTGTTCGAACAGGGTATAATCCAAATTTCCATTTGCGAAGTGATTATCTCGACTATGAAGGAGGCAAGCTTGATTTTCTAGGGTTCGATGATGGAACAAGAGAAATTCCAGCAGAAACAAATATCCCGTCTTTTGTGCAAACACTTGGCAGCAATACAGCAGCAGCAGATCGTTATGCAGATATTTTAAATTCCTTTAATAAGACGCTTGCAGCAAAAGAATCACAAAGTTTTTTAGATGGTGGTTTAGCAATGAATTTTGGGAATCAAATCAAAAAAGAAAAAAGAACCATCGCCTACAATTTTATGGTCAATTACAGAAACAATACTGAATTCTATAGAGATGCATTATTTGCGAGGTATGGACTCCCTGGGGATCCAGACAAAACAGAAATGGATACGCTTGAATATCAAAAAGGTGATTATGGTGTTAATACAGTGATGCTTAGCTCGCTTGCCGGGTTTGCAGTAAAAACACTAAAGGCAAAATACAGCATTACGGCGATGCACCTTCAAAATGGCGAATCAAGTGCGGGTGTTTTTGATTTCATCAATAATGATGAGGGCTCCTACTTTACGGGATACCAACATAATCTATCCTACAGCCAAAAATCGTTATCTAACCTTCATCTCGCTGCCAAATATAAATTCGAAGAAAAAAATTGGGACCTAGAATGGAAACTATCACCTACATTCTCTAGAATTAAGGATCCAGATATTCGTTTTACTAGATACGAAAATGTAAACGATGGTGGCGTAAGAATTAGCTCTGAATCAGGTTTTCCAGAGCGTATATGGAGAGATCTTTCAGAAATCAACGGTGTTGCAATTATCGCTGGAAAGAAAACCTACACCGCATTCGGAACTAAGGCATATTTAAAATTAGGTTCGCGATATACCTATAAGCAAAGAGATTTCTCGATTAAGAACTTTCAAGTCAATGTAAGAGGAGATATTCCACTTACAGGGGATCCAGACGAATTGTTTCAAGATGAAAATCTATGGCCTTATCTCGGTAATCCTCAAGAAGGAACCACAATTGATACGCCATTTTTACCCAACAACCCCAATACCTTTAATTCTAGTATAAGTAATGCTTCAGGATACGTGTCGAATGAAATGACAATCGGCAAAAAATTTAAGTCCATTATCGGTATAAGAGCTGAGTATTACACACACAGATATACAGGTCAGGATCAATTGGGGACAAATGTTTTGAATAATGAAAAAGTTCTTGAAAACCTCGGGATATTTCCAGCTTTGAACTTGGTCTATTCAGTGACGGAAAATCAAAATTTAAGACTTTCCTACGGAAAAACCATCGCTAGACCGTCATTCAAGGAGCTTTCATATGCTGAGATTTTCGACCCAATCACAGGTAGAACCTTTGTTGGTGGATTATTTCGGGATGCAGATAACGCGACAGGAATTGTTTATTGGGATGGAGAATTGACAAGTACAGATATACATAACCTAGATTTCAGATGGGAGGTATTCCCTAGTAAAGGACGTACCGTTTCTATCAGTGCCTTTTACAAAAAGTTTATTAACCCTATTGAAATCATTCAGTACGCCACACAACCAGGTGCTTTTCAGCCAAGAAATGTAGGCGACGGACAAGTCCTTGGAGGAGAATTCGAGATTCGTGAAAACCTAAGCTGGATTAGTGAGAAGACAGAGGCATTTGATTTTGTGTTAAATGTTACGGTTGTGGATTCTCGAATTGACTTAAGCCAAACAGAATATGACAGCCGCGTGGCTAACGCAAGAACAGGGCAGGTAATCGAAACCTTCAGAAAAATGGCCGGCCAAGCGCCCTACATCATAAATGGTGGTTTTTCTTTTAATGGTGCGGAGAATGGGTTTTTTAGCAACTTTCAAGCAGGTCTGTTTTACAACGTTCAAGGGAAAACATTGCAGTTCGCAGGTATTGTTGATCGTCCCGATATTTACAGTGTGCCATTTCATAGCTTAAATTTTAATTTCAATAAGGCCTTTGGTAAAGACGAAATGTACAGCTTAGGTGTTAAAGTCACAAACTGTTTGAATGATAAACGGGAAAGTGTATTTGAATCTTACAATGCACAAAATCAATTCTTTTCACAGCTATCACCAGGGGTTTCAGGTTCGATAAGGTTTAGAATCAATTTATAAATAAAAGAATTTTACTTTTAAAAAAAGGCAAGGAGTGTTCCTTGCCTTTTTTTATGGAACTTATTTTTGGTTTTATTTTAGGATGCTGAACCTTTCAATTCGAAGGTTGTACACGAATAAAAAAAGAGATGAGCGAGCGCCTAAAAATCGAAACACCATGCCATGAGGACTGGACCAAAATGTCCCCAAATAAGGAAGGTCGTCATTGTGGACTTTGTGATAAAACCGTAGTGGATTTTACGGTAATGTCGCAGGAAGAAATCACAAACTACCTCTCTCATAATAGTAAAACTCATATTTGTGGCCGCATATTGGCCCCCAGAAAAAAAGAACCTGCGATTCAAATAAAACTAAACCAGCTCTATAAAAATATAGAGCGTCAAATTCGCTTCAAGCCACTGCGTATATCGCTACTTGGATCCTTGAGCTTAATCATGCTCATTTCAGGGTGTACCGAAAATCACAATTCAGATGGGGTAAAAAAGCGACAGGTCCGACGCATTATTCATACGGATACATTGATTGGGGATACCATAGCGCCAGAGATTCAAAAAGAAACGAATCCAATTAGAGAAACAACACTTGGAAATATAGCGCAACCAGACTTTCACAAATCCTCCAACGAAACCATACAAAATACAACACCCCCAGAAGCTGTCCCTATTGTTGGAAAGGTCATTTACCAACAAGAATTAATGGGCGAAGTTAAACCACTTGACTCAAATAAGGAGGATACTAATACGCAATTTAAAAAAGACGCCATAAACTAAAACTAAGCCTATCTAAAAACCCTACCTTTGCCGCCAAATTCATTCCTATGGAAGGCAAAAACATCACCATTATTGGCTGTGGAAATTTAGGGCAAGCCATCTTAAAAGGCCTCATCAAAAGTAAGAACCAGGTTAATCTTGTGGCCACAAAAAGAGATCCAGACCCTATAAAGCATTTCGAGAAAGAGGGCGTTCGTATTCTTGGCGACAATATCAAAGCAATTGAAAATGCAGACCTCATTTTATTGGCCCTAAAACCGTACAATGTCTTAGAGGTAATAAAAGATTTAGCGCCACATATAGATGCAACAAAACAGGTTGTTGTCTCACTCGCAACGGGTGTGACGCTTTTGACCTTAAGGGAGACCGTTCAAAGTGACATCCCCATCTATAGGGCGATGCCAAATACAGCTGCAGATGTTTGTGCATCAATGACCTGCATTGCTTCAAATCATTCAAGCCATGACAAGCTCGTAGAAGCATGCTTTAATACCATTGGAAGTACGATTCGAATTGATGAAAAACTAATGGATGCCGCTACTGTTTTGGGTGCTTGTGGTGTTGCATTTGTTCTTCGTTTTATGCGTGGTATGGTACAAGGAGGTGTTCAAATTGGCTTTGACTCAAAAACCGCAAGTACCATTGTCAACCAGACCGTTAAAGGTGCAGCAGAGCTGCTCATTTCTGGCGGTCAGCACCCTGAATTTGAGATTGATAAGGTAACTACGCCAAAAGGATGTACCATATCGGGGCTCAATGAAATGGAGCACAATGGATTTAGCTCGGCACTCATTAAAGGAATTGTAAGCTCGTTTGATGCCATTGATTCATAAGAAATCCTTATTTTCAGTACGCAAAAAACAAAACTGTGGAATATGCTACACCCTTCTATCTTTCCATTTCTAGATGAGCTTCGAGAAAACAACAACCGTGATTGGTTCAAAGCCAATAAACACAAACATGATGAAGCAAGAGCACATGTAGTTCAATTCACACAAGCACTATTTGAGTGTTTGAGTGACGAAAACCAGCTGGATCGTCAAAAAGTATTTCGGGTCTATCGAGACGTGCGTTTTTCAAAAAACAAAACCCCGTATAAATCTCATTTCGGCATCGGATTTCACCGTATTAAGCCACAGTTTCGTGGAGGATATTACCTACACCTTGAACCAGGGGCCGCATTCATTGGCGCTGGGTTTTGGGGGCCAAATAAAGACGATCTCTTTCGAGTCCGAAAAGAAATAGAAATGGACCCTGAATACTTTGAGAAGATGTCAACGGCGAAAACCCTAACAGGAATTTGGGGAGCCATGAAAGGGGACCAATTAAAAACTGCACCCAAAGGTTTTGACAAGGAAGATCCAGGGATTAAAAACCTGCGTTTTAAGCAATATATCTTTACCAAAGAAATACCTGATGAACTACTTTATGATAAAAATTTCGAGCAATGGATGGTGGATCATTTTAATGCCATACGCCCCTTCTTGGATTATATGGGCGAGGTGCTTACCTCAGACCTCAACGGAGAGTCTCTCCTCTAAAAGCCAATAAGGAAAGGGCTTCACAATGGAAAAATAAAGATGTATCTTGTGCCTTACGTTTTCAAACTACATCATGGTAATTATCAGCCCTGAAATATAATCGACCTTTTCTTTGTTCTCTTGTTCTCGAGCAACTTCCAAGCCCTTGAAGTACCATTTAAAAGACTCGTCTTCATCTCCATTCTTACTGGCTAAATCGCCCATTTTGATGTAGTCAATGATATTACTGGAAGGCATAATCTTGATCGTTTTTTCTACTATATCCATGTCTCAAATTGTACACAAAGAAAGTTATACATCTTCTAATGGGTGTTAACTCAATGATAATAAATCATGAAGTGTTTATGTCTAGCCGTTCGTCCTTCTTTTTAAGCGGAAGTTCAATAGCATCAAACGAATAATTTGTACATTTAGATTAAATCACTAAAACATTAAAATGGAGAATTTATCAATGTTGGCCCAAATCGCCGTTGCCCTATCAGTAGCTTTTGTATGGACTTTTCGCTACCACAACGTCATCGCAGAATTTAAAACCTTTGGCTTAAGTGATTTGACGAGAAATTTAGTGGGTGTCTCTAAAATTGCATTGGCGACTTTGTTAGTCACAGGGATTTGGTTTCCAGCAGTCTTATTGCCGGCATCGCTGCTCATGGCATTCTTTATGGTTTCTGCTCAGGGATTTCACTTTAAAATTAAGAATACCTTCATTAAGCACCTTCCCTCTCTTATTTTACTGGTTCTTTGTGCCTTCATTGCTTTTGAAGCCATGAACTAAGCTAGAATGGACATATTTAGAATCTGCATTCTATTCTCGAGCATTTCTTTCTTTTTTTACTCAATATACTACTTCATCTCCGCCAGGATGAAAGATGAATTGAAGCGATTGGGCATGCAAAATTTAGGAAGGGTAATCGTCATCTGTCAATTTCTTGGCGCTACCGGACTACTACTTGGTTTTATTTACAAGCCTTTATGGAGCGTTTCTTCTTTGGGGCTTGCATTACTTATGTTTTGTGGTTTAGCCGTTCGATTTCGATCAAAGGACAGCCTTTGGGTTTCTCTACCGGCACTGTTCTATTTGATCTTAAATTCCTATATCTTTTTTTATGCATAAATAAAACAGCCACACATAATGCATTGGCGGTTTTAATAAAGCAACTACTATTTATAAGAACATCGAATTATTTAGAAACATTAATCTAAATTAAGAACGACAATAGCAAAAAAAAGCCTCGCGATATGGCGAGGCTTTTAAATATAAATGGAATAAATTATTCACCAAAAGCAAATATTTTTTTTGTAGTACCGTCAGCATAAACATAAATAAGCGGCGTGTTCGCTTTGAATTCAGTTTCGCGGCCCATATGGTCTAAAATTTTAACCACTACTTTTTCTGATCCTATCATGTCCATAACATTAGCTGATTGGAGCCATTGATCGCTAAGAATGTGGTTCAAAGTATTCATGTCATGACCACTATAAGCGAGTGTGCTTGCGCCCGGGTTTTCTGCATTAGGAATGAACAATAAAAACCAAGGTAGTGTAGTTGCCCCACTCTGCGTGTATTTATTAATGTATGCTTGAAGCTCACTTTCAATATTAATAAAGGAAGGATAACTTGTTCCATGTTCTACGCTCCAAAGGTCTGCATCATCACAGTTAGCAGTATTAAAATCGTAATCTTCGTGAATGAATCCAAACACCTTGACGTTTTCACTCATTGTGTTTTGCCAAAGACTCTCAGTCGCTTGAACACCTGCAATGCTCCCTGCACACCATAAACTTGAAAAGTTCATGACAACTGCTTTTCCCTTAGAAAGCTCTGTATACATGCTGTATTCATTTCCTTCACACGTCGTAAGCGTCCAGTTTGGAACTTGTGCGGTTAAGGCTAATGTAAGCCCCATAAATAATGTAATTAAAGACATTTTCATACTCAATATTTTTATATTTCAGGGCGCAAAAGTACACATTCTTTCATAGTAACAAACAATTTATAAGTGATTTTTATTTTTTATATCTTATTTATTCAGAGGGTGTTACACAATTTATTAAGTGTGTATTTGACACAAAGTGCGTTAGGCCTAGCTTTTTTTGAGCATGCTTCATGAATACCATTAACTTAGTCGTATGAAAAGACTTGCCATAGGGTGGCAAAAATAAAATATTCATTTTATCGTTTTGTAGTTAAAGAGGTTTGGGTATAACCCCAAACTTTTTTTAATTTATAACCATATCTTTAGCACACCTTAATGCATTCATGAAAATAACTTTCCTTAAAAAAAGAAAATTTTGGATCCGTTTTACAGGTATTGTACTCGCAGTTCCCGTTGTTGTTTTGAGTATCGCAATAGCTGTTCTT
>Ga0206130_10005562_pt1 | contig 14831 bp, 14 predicted proteins | sample Helgoland_Spring_9_FD_148637 | JGI IMG/M metagenome (GOLD analysis project Ga0206130, IMG submission 148637) | Pelagic subsurface seawater microbial communities from Kabeltonne, Helgoland, North Sea - Helgoland_Spring_Bloom_20160512_1 | ecosystem: Environmental > Aquatic > Marine > Epipelagic ... | reverse complement strand
GTCATGGTAGAAGTTTCGTTCCATTAACTTTTCAGTTCCCAACGTCTTAGACGTAGAGATTGTGAATATGGCAGTCCAAATCAATCCAGACCATATTGCAGACATGAAGTACCAAGCGGGGAACATGTTGGCAAAGAAGTATGGGGCCAAGGACATTGACAAATCAACAGATACGATTGAATAGATTACAGCATATCCGACAGCAAGAAGCGGAGCAGAATTGATCATTTTACTTTGTGATTTTTCAATCTCAGCTTCATCACCTTCCCAATTTTGGATTTCTTTATCCCAAGCTTCAGGTGCAGTTAAGCCCATTTTTTCCATTGCGGCTTTAGCAACTCCCAAATCGGCCCGACGACCAATTTTTACGAATCGCAATGACATGAAGGTCATTACCCCAAGACCAATCACTTGACGTGCCCAAAAGAAGGTTGTGTCAAAATAAGCGGCTTTGTGATGTGCACCAGCAGCAGCCAGTCCATCGTGTCCTTGATGATGCCACGGGAAAACCTCTATTCCACCAAGTGCCAAGAACAATAGTAGCAATCCATAAGAAACAGGAAGAAATGTGGCCAATCCCTCAGCCACGCGCTTAAAACGACGTGTCCAACGAGCGTATGTGGTAACGCCGATTACGGTCATCAAAAATCCACCTTGTGCTGCACCGTTGAAGTACATGAAGTTTTGAAGGAAGGACCCTTGAACACGCAACGTGTTTTCATGGGCACCAAAATTGACATCGTGACCGGGTGTAAACAATCCATATGCAGTTGCGGCAATACCGACAGCCATCAATCCAAAGCAGATGTTTTTTAAATTGCTGTTGGGCTTGCGATCTGCAACCGATTGGTAAACCGGAGTATAATCAGGAGCATGACTCATAGTGAATCTCCAAAAGTACGATAATATAAAAGAGTTTTAATCGACGAAGTTTTTGCCAGGAAGATCTTTGATGTAATGAATGGCAGACCAGATTTCTTGATCTGACATTGCATGTCCATAAGCCGGCATCTTTCCTCTACCATTTCTAATTAGAAGATACAGTTCGTTGTTTGATTTCATGGCACCAGCACCGTATTGACCGATTTTAGAGCCATCCAACATGTGAATGTTGGGAATTCCAACAAAGCGTCCAGTCTGCTGGAGTGGCCATGTGTCTTCAGACAATGTTTTTCCAGTTCCTTTAATCCCATGGCAGGTTTGACAATAAGTACGGAAAGCAACTTCACCTGTTTCCAATACATAGGCAGATTGTTCAGCGCCCTTATATGGATCTTCTAATTCAGCACCAGGAGCCGCTTGCATAATGGTGATTGCTCCACCACTGCTTTTCCAGTCTGCTTCGACTTGTTCCGGATCCATGTGTTCCAAACCGTTGGGTCTGTGTCTACTTGTGACAACTTCATCATTGAGGTCTGCCATTGGAGCTTCGTATCCACGGATAAAGAGAGCATCAACCATGTCTATATCCCATGGAAAGGCTACTGCCATTGTACTCAATCCAAAGAATAGAGCTACAGAACCAACAATTCTTTTCGTTTGCTTTTTCATAATACTACTCCTCTACCTTATTTGATTGTACGATAAGATGGAGCGACAGCACCGCTCTTGTAATTGTAATTGTTTTTTTCAAGTGTTTCAGCCACTGTATACTGATGCAACATTTTTACTCCGAAGAAGGAAGCAACGATGAACAATGTAATGGCAATGGTCAACTTTCCAAGCAAACTGGTATCTGGTTCATCTGGTTCGACTAAAGATGCTGGAGCATTTTCATCTACAACCACTTTTTCTTCGACGGGACGTTCAATTGCCCATCCATTGACGACTTCCATAGCACCTTCATCATTTAAGATTTGAGATGCATCATCAGCACGCTTTCTTGGAAGATCGTTGATGACCAATCCAAACTTGTCATCCGAGAATCTTGGGTCACACACTTCAACCTGTAGTTTACTTGCTGTATGTAGTCGAGTCAGTAAAATCATTCCCAAGAGTGTAAACAAACACCCCCAAAGAACAGTTGACTCAAAAGTGATGACGATGAATGCAGGAATGGAAACCAATGGTTTTCCAGCTGGAATAATCATTGGCCAGTTCAAGTGTGTGATAGAGGCCAAAGAGAAGCCCATTACTCCACCAAAGATGGCACCTGTCATTGTAAACCAACGAACTGGACTGGGTTTTCCTTTGTAAATGGCTTCTTCCAAATCATGTCGGGGAAGAGGGGACATCACCATATAGTCTTTGATGCCATTCTTTTCCAACTTATCAATGGCATTGACCAATGAGTCAAGGTGTGCAAAGACACCTTTCACTGTGCCGTTTTGGGCTGTACTTTCGTAAAAGGGCGCGCTCATGCTGCCTCCTCGTCAGATTTCAATGGTGGACGTACCAATTCTTTGATTTCAGCAATGGCTACAGATGGCATGACACGAATGAACAGAAGGAACCATACAAAGAACCAACCGAACGAACCAGCCATAATTCCCCATTCTACCCAGTTTGGAGTATACAAAGTCCAAGCGGCAGGGTCATATTGGTGAGCCAAAGCAGATGCGATGATGTTGTATCGTTCAAACCACATACCAACATTGATGATAAGGGACACAATAAACAAGATGGTGTAATTACGACGCCATGACTTTTTCCACCATACGAGTGGTGCAAGACAGTTACAGAATACCATCATCATGAAGACCCAATCGTACTCACCATAAAGACGATACTCAAAGATTCCCCATTCATAAGGGTTGTCAGAGTACCACGCAATGTAGTGCTCAACACCATAAGCGTATGTCAAAATACCACCAGTCAATAAACACATTTTGGCCAAAGACTCTAAGTGCCAAACACCGATGTAAACATCTTTGGCATATTTGTCGTGTTCATTGGTTACTCTCTTTCCATCAGGTCCAATGTCCCAATCGAACATTACAGACAATGGTAACATCAAAGTGATTACCATTGCACAACCAGAGAAGATTGCTCCAGCAACGAAGTACGGTGGGAACAAGGTTGAGTGCCAGCCCATTGTTTGAGCCATCGCGAAGTCCCAAGAAACCACCGAGTGAACGGACAGTACCAACGGCGTTGCAAACGCTGCAAAGAATCCATATGCTGCCATATAGTGACGCCATTGACGATCTGTACCACGCCAACCAATTGCCATTGCTTTGTAGATTTGATGAACGACACCACGTGTACGGTCACGCACAGATGCGATATCTGGAATGAGACCAATATAAAAGAAGATGGTTGAAACCGAGAAGTATGTTGAAACAGCAAAAACATCCCACATCAAAGGAGACTTAAAGTTTTGCCACAACTGTCTTTGATTCGGATATGGAAACAACCAATATGCATTCCAAGCGCGGCCAACGTGAATAGCAGGGAACAACGCCGCTGTCATAACAGCAAAAATTGTCATTGCCTCAGACGCACGATATACACCGGTTCTCCATTTTGAACGAAAGAGAAACAATACAGCTGAAATCAATGTACCGGCGTGACCAATACCAACCCAAAATACAAAGGTGGTAATATACACACCCCAGAATACAGGTGGTTGATAGCCTGCAGCACCCAAACCACGAGTCAACTGGAAATACCAGCAGTACCCGCCATAGGTCATGATGGCTACGGCCAACCCCAAGAGGGCGAAATAGCCAGCGGAGGATTTGAACATTGGGCGAAGAATGTCTTCGGTGACCTTGGCATAGGTCAACTTTGCCTCATTCGAGTTTGCCACGATAAACTCCTAGGTTTCCAAAAGAAGGGGTGAAATACGATAAAATTGATTAATGTGCTTTTTCTTTGTGATCATGACCGTCATCATGTCCAGCATCGGATCCATGATCATCATGACCTCCGTCTGAATCATGGCCATGACCATGTGCTGCTTCATGCTCATCATGACCACCATGATGCATGAACGTTTCTTCAGCATGAACAATACGAGTCAAATACGCAACACCAGGTTTTGTATTCAGTTCATTCAACATTTTGAAGGCTCGACGATCCGAAAACTGTTTTGAAACTTCACTGGCTTCATCTTTCAAGTTACCAAATGAGATTGCGTCAGAAGGACAAGCAGATGCGCAAGCGGTAACCCTAGAGTAATCCCCTGTAGAGGCCACTCCTTGTTTGAAATCACGTGAATCACGCCATTCATCTTTGAACTCACGTATGCGTTGAATGCAGAATGTACATTTTTCCATGACACCCATTTCACGTACCAAAACATTTGGATTGAGCATTAGGTTGAAGGACTCAGGCCATCTGTACGAGTGGAAGTTGAAACGACGAGCAGAGTATGGACAGTTGTTCGCGCAATAACGAGTTCCAACACAACGATTGTAGATCATTGCATTTAACCCATCGAGGTTGTGGTAGGTTGCCAATACTGGACAAACACCTTCACATGGAGCATGTGAGCAATGTTGGCACATGACAGGTTGGAAGCGGACATCTGCTTCCCCTGTTTCTTGGACATCGGTACCTTCCCAATAACGAGACATACGAATCCAGCCCATGTTTCGTCCCAAACGTACTTGCTCAGGTCCAACGATGGACACATTGTTTTCAGCATAACAAGCTGCTGCACAAGCATTGCAACCATTGCATTTGTTGAGATCTAAGGTCATTCCAAAACGATATGTTGGATGCTCTGGTTCTGGATACATGTCGGTTAACTTAGCAGTCGTGTCTTTTCCGGCTGTATGAAACTTATTGTCTGTCTTGCGAGATCGCATAGCCATAGATGTTTCTGGCAAATGGTGTTCTGGAACCACTGCTCCTGCTCCGACAAGTGCAGCATCCTTATAATCCACCATACTGGTCGTAAAGTTTACATAGCGATCATTTTTCGTCAATGTATCACTTTTGACCAACTCATTCTGTGGAGAAGGGGCATTGCGTTCATCATTAGCAGACAAGGTTGCTTTTGTTGAACTGAATGTAAGGTTTCCAATATCGTCGAAACCATGGTTGATGATGCTGATCGGGTTTTCACCGAGTTCAGCATATCGACCAGAGGTAGATTTTCCACCACCAACAACTAGAGCCAAGGTGTTTGGTCTAACACCCGGAACGCCATACCAACCAACATTGATGGTACCATTAGCTGTTCGTAATGTTGCACCTTTATTTTTCTTAAGTCCCAATTCCTTTGCGGTCGTAGGGTGAACCTCAACCCAAGTACCCCAACTGAAGTTTGTAATTGGATCGGGTATTTCGCGAGCCCAAGGCTTGTTGGAATGGCGACCCATTCCTGTATACGGATGTGGGAACAACACCAAGTCGTAATCTCCGGACCCTTCAGATTTTGTAACAGGGGCAGAAAACGGAGAGGCAATCCATGTAGGTTTGATAACAGCAACATTTGCTTGGAAGAATCCAGATTTTAAAGTGTCCATCCAAAACTGTCGAAACAACTTGCTTTCACCGGCTTCTTTGTATTTTGGATAAACGACTGCTTCCCACCAAGATTTCAAGTAAGAGAAAAAGTCTCCAGCATCTAAGCCAGGCATAGGTGCAGCAGCAACAATCGGTTGTTCAGTACCTTCCGCTCCTTCTGTAGTCTCGGTTTCTTCTGTCGCTACAGATGTTTCGATCACCTCATCGACGGCATCTTCTACAGCTGTAGGTTCTACGATAGCAGCCTTTAGACCTTTACTTGCAGCAACACTCAACAAGATATCTTCTGCAGACATAATGACATTGCCATTAACTGGCTTCATTGCGGCTTGAGAAATTGAGTGTAATCCAATGATTCCTTCTGAATCCGACCATTTTTCTAAACCTGTTCCAACAGGCAGAACCAATGCATTGTCGGTTACACCGTCGTTGCTCTCATTTGTAAATACAACGAGATTTTGAACGCCTGCCAATGCTTCTTTCATTCCAGACTTACTGCTGAATACATATCCAAGGTCAACGCCATCCACGAACAACGTTCCGCCTTTCGCTTTTTGAACTGCATCCAAAACATCCTTAGAAGATGCGGCAAAGTCTGATTTGTTGTGAGGGCCGTATATCACCGAGGTGCCAACATTTCCTGCCACTTCATTAATGAGAAGTGTTGCTTTCGCCAGTGCACCAGAGTTGGTACCATTCATGGCTTCGACACCGCCAGGAAATGCGATAGAACCATGCTTACTCAATGAGGCAACGAGTTTGTCAACCAAAGCACTCTGTGCACCTGCATCGGTAATCATTTTGTCAGCATCAATACTCGATAGTATGCTTTTTGCTGGGCCAGCATATCCATTTGCATCGGCAAGTTTCTTAGCAACGGCGAATGCAATCAACGATTCTGTACCAGCCTTTGTACTGATGTGAATATCTGAGTTTGTGCTTGTCAATCCCATACGTGGGCCAACAGAGAACATTTTAGATACAAAATCTCCGTGGGTTGGATCTTTTGACTTTGCCCAGCCTTCTGAAATAGAAACACTTCCTTGAGCATTTAAAAAGTCCATGCCAAAACTGACGATGGTGTGTGCATTTTCCAACTTAAATGTTGGGACTCCTTCTATTCCAAAGACAGACTTGGATGCAGATCTTAATGAGGTGTCGTCTAACTCGTCCCAATATAGGATTGAACCATTAAGGGCTTCCTTCACGAATTGTTTGACGAGGGAACCTGTTGCGCCACTTCGAGGACGACCGATCCATGTGACATTACCAGTAGAGACTGTAGCAACTGTTTTTAATGCATCTTCCCATGAAACACTAGTTCCACCCTTCATAGGACCGTTGAGACGATCTGGAGAATAGGTTTCTTGAAGACCAGTCTGTCCGCGAAAACAGATGGAGCCTTTCGATAAAGGATGCTGAGGGTTTCCTTCTACATTCAGTACACGACCTTCACGGTTTTTTGCAAGAATCCCACAACCTTCCGAACATTGGTCACATACACTTGTGATGTAACTGGCATTACCTGGTTCAATTTCTTCTGGCTGCGCAACGTAAGGATACGCATGCTCAATAGGGACCATTGGATCCCAAGAAATTGGGTCAGCACTACATGCTGCAGCAGTTGCTGTCGAGCCCAATCCGATGGCTTTCAAAAACTCTCTTCGGTTAATTTTCATCATGGTTGTCAACCTCTAGAATAAATAAGGAATCTGATTACTTGTGACAGGTGTAGCAGTCTTTAATCTCTGCACGACGCAACTCTGCTTCGTCACAGGTAGTTGCATCTCCAGCTAGGTCGGCTGGGTCACAATGGTTTTCTTGTACTGATGGATGGCTTTCATGACAGTTCAGACACCATCCCATGGTCAATTCGCTAACACGATAAGCAACTGTCATCGTATCTTGAACTTCACCGTGGCATTCTTGGCACTCAAGACCTGCTTTGACGTGGCGCTTGTGTGTAAAGTGTACGAAATCCGGAAGGTCATGAACTTTTTGCCATGGAATTGGCTGTTGTTCAATCTTTTCGCCATCGGCATCCACAGCAGCTGTTAAAATCTCTTCCGTAAGATCTTGACCTTTTGCTTTACTTACCAGAGCAGCAGCTTCATCTGCTCCGTAGTTGTACGAAAGCAACTTGTATAGTTCAGGACGCCCTGTAGGGTCCACCTTTAACTGACCATTCGGACTTAATCCGTGACAGTTCATGCAGATTTGTGTAGATGGTATTCCAGCATGTATAGAGCGTTTTGCATAGGTATGGCAATACTGACACTCGATCTGCAACTCACCTGCGTGTAGCATGTGTGAATATGCAATAGGCTGATCCAGTACTTCGCTTTCGTCTACAGCACCGTAGGCAACATGCTCGTTGGCGATGTCACGATCTGGATCACTGAATACTGGAACCGGTGGTGGCACCAAGTATTTCAGAGCACGAGGAAACAAGTCATTGTTGTACTCGTCTTGTGCTGTATCTCCATCATCGGCAGATACAGTGTTGTTGATGATGCCATAGGATGCCAATGCGGCGATTGGTAATCCAAAGGCTATAATTTTGTGAATGTTGCGCATGCGTCATCTCCAGAAAACTGAAAGAGTCGTCAATCAAATAAATTGGTGCGTATTCATAATGGATTTTTCAATTCAATTCAACATATTGGACTAAAACATGATGAATAAGCACCCTTTTTCCTTGATTAAACAAGACTTCCTTTATCAAAATGCGATCAATAAAATCACCATTGATATTGAAAATTCATTGAACAATGTCACATTTCATGCAAAAGAAATGTACATCCATAAACATTTTATGCGTTTGCGATGATGCAAGCCATTTTCCACAACGGTATAATTATGCACATAACAGGTGGCAAACTTCGTAGACGCTCTGTTGATATCAAAAATCAAAAGGGAGTTCGTCCAACTTCAGCAAAGGTTCGTGAGGCGATTTTTTCTATGATTGGACACAACATGGAAGGTCTTTCTTTCCTAGATTCCTTTGGTGGATCAGGAATTATGGGTATGGAAGCATGGTCTCGAGGTGCCTCACCAGTCCTCATTACGGAGAAAAATAGGCAGACTGTTGTACAGATTCGTAAACAACTAAACACATTACATGCTTCGATAGATGTCAAGTGTATCGATGCAATCGATGGATTTGTGAGTGGTTGGGATGTGATATTTCTTGACCCTCCCTATAAAATGGATGTACACCCTTATTTGCTAAAGGCACTACAAGTTTCAGAATGGCTGGTGATTGTAGAAACGGATGAATCTTCTTCTCCGACAAGTTCTACAGTTCAAGAAGTTATGACATCTAGGCAATGGACCGTATGGAAGCAAAAGCATTATGGTGCTTCGATGATTACGATTTTTCAGCGTTCCACTTCACCATAGGATTTGGTCTGTTGGCTGTTTTGATAAACCGCAGAAAATCTTCGATGATCTCTGCGTGATCAAATACCAATTCAGGTAAAGATTGAAGTGGGAAAAAATGAGCCTGTTTTGCATCATCTCCACCCTTTGCAACTAAAGACTCTTCCCATGAGACGTTTGCTGTAAATACAACAGAGATATTGTGTTGTCGAGTGTCTCTTTTGGGGTTGGAATATACATAAAAAAGAGTTTGAAGCTGTATGGTCAGATTTGTTTCCTCGAGTACCTCGCGAACAGCCGCGGCTTCTACCATTTCTCCCTCATCAACAAAACCACCAGGTAACGCCCATCCATATGGAGGATTTGTACGTTCAATCAACAAAATCTCAGTGTGTTTTTCTGGATTGGTTCGACAGACAATGACATCTGTTGTTGGAGTTGGGTTTCGATATTCCATTTAATGAACGAGGTTTGTACAGAATGGAATGGTAAAGTCTCCTTCCATGACATCTTCTCCAAAAGAGAGGGCAAATGTTCCTGTTGCCCATTCTCCATCAACCTCAGTTACCGTTAATGTACCGTCGGTTGACGTGACAACTTCAAATGATTCTCCATTAATATCGAAGAAGGATGACCGAATAGGGGCTTCTCCACCTGTGGAGTAGGTTCCCAAAACGACATCTGAATCGTTGAAATTTATTTGAAGGACTTCCATGTCTCTGTCGTATGGGGCTTCGCCATTTCGATAGATTTTGTCGAGCCAATAGACTTCTTTACAAGTGATATCGACCGAGAAAAATGCGATAAACGGACCACCGTAAAAAGCAGTGACTGGTGTGAATGAATTCTCTCCAACAGACCCTGACAATTCCATAATGGTTGGATTGCATCCCACCAACATTGCGAACAACAACATAGATACCTCATCAAAAATAGAATACGAATGTAATCACGTAACCGTATTAATTCTGAAAAAGCAACCTTTGTAAACATGGATGTGTATTATGAATCCGACAGATCATTTTTCAATGCTGCCTCACAGTCGTGGTATTCTTGAATTAGAGTACACCTCAAAACGTGTTGCAACGATATGGTTAAACAACCCAGAAGCCAGAAATGCAATGTCGATTGCGATGATGCATCAACTTCCAAGTATTGTCCGTACATTGCAAGAAGACCCTCCATCACTCTTGATCATTCGTGGTCGTAAAAATCATTTCTGTGCCGGCGGGGATTTAACAGATGTGAAGAAACATTTGTTAGAAGAGGGGATGGGAGCCGGAATGTGTCAGTTTATGACACGATACACCAATGCTTTAAAAGAGATACCTTGTTTTATTGTTGTGGTGTTGGAAGGTGCTGCGATTGGTGGTGGTGCAGAACTGCTTACGTTGGGAGATTGGATCATTGCAGAATCTAGAAGTAAAATTGGGTTTTTACAAGTCAGACTTGGCGTAAGTACCGGCTGGGGTGGTGGGAGTCGATTGATCGATCGTGTTGGACTCACAAAGGCTATACAGCTATTGGGATTGAGTAAAGTCCATTCAGCACAAGAAGCCCATCAACTTGGATTGGTGGATGAAGTGGTGGATTCTGTAGACGGAGCTTTGCAAAAATGTGTTGAGAGAGTATTGAAACAACCACCGGATGCCTTTACAATGTTGATGACTTGGTTACACCGTAGTGATGAAGCAGCAAATGAATTATCCACCTTTACGTCAACTTGGGCTAGCCCTGAACACTGTCGTGCTCTTGGTCTGGATGCAAACACTGGGTTGCAAAAAAAAACCTGAACCCACAGTCGTATTGGGAGAACATCCTTTGCGAGCCCAAGCAGAACCGCTGGATGGGACGTTTGGTCAAGTTGGTCTTGTTAAAGAAGGTGTGTATGAAGATTCCACTGGATTGTTCTCACTTGCGATACCTGAAGATTGGGATGTTGAGCATGGGAACCCATTTGGTGAGCGACGATTGAAATTGCACCATGAGATTGAAGATTACTATGTAGAAGTATGGCGTTTACCAGGTGCTCAATATCGTCCAACCACTCGTGAAGATTGTATATGGGCATTTATTGATCGAGGATTGTATTCTGATTGGTCCCACAGTCGATTGACCAATGTTGGGACGTGTTATCCATCTGGAGATTCCGATCACGTTATTTTTGTATACATCAAACATTGGCAAGGTTTTACGTGGCAGTTAGAAGGCCACGTATCCTTAGATGTATTGGTAGAAGGGGAAAGAGAAACACGAGAGGTCGTACAATCCCTTAACTGGCACGTCGTCGAATCAGTCCAAAAGCCAGAATCCCCATAAGGATAGCCATTCTTGGTGTTGGCGTTCCTTGACTGGAGCATCCACCACCACATCCAGCATCAGCATCAGCGTCACTACCACAACCCGCCCCTTCGTATGGTACAACGCCTACAGTTGCATACCCACCGAGGTCTTCACCATTTTGGCCAGTGGCTGCAAATTCTAAGTTGGAAAGACCGACACCATTGATAGATGGAAGGGTAAATGCCAAGTCACCGATTAAAGATTCAATATCTATGAGTCCCAAAATGGTATCAAATTGAGAGATGAAACTGTCTTTGATGAGATCCGCAGAGTCCGGTAAGAATTCGTTGTATGGAAGAGATGGGTCTACACGATTTCCATTTAAATCAATGTCGATCGCCAAATCACCGGTTTGTCCATTGAGTGGAATATTTACGCCTACATCAGTTGTGATACCCATCGTTAAAATACGGGTTTGTCTTCCGTCGACTTCTGCAAAGAAATCCAATCCAAGTTCGTCAACATCGATGGCTAAGTCTGCTGCTGTTGTCATATTGAGTTCTAGAGGGTTTATCGGCTTTGTTTCGATAATCAGAGGAGATGTTTCTGGAAATAAATCAACGAAAGCATCACCGGTAATGAGGTTCAAAATACTTGTGTCGATTGGGAACGTGCTTGCATCGATTGTTTGGCACAAGATTCCTGCTCTCCAAGCACTGTACAACGCTTGGTTGATGAAGTCATCGTCAACATTCAACAAGACATCACCACTTACGCCAGGTGGCATATAACCAATATTACGAAGTGTACTTTCTGTTGCTAAGGAACCATTCGGATCATAAGCGGCAATGCACTCTACTCCATTTCCTGTAGTTGCAGAACCATTCATTTGAACTCGGAGACCCTCTGTTTTTATATCGATATTCTCTGGACTCAACGCAATATCCAATGTGCTACCGGCAAGGTCCACACTTTCTTGAATGCTCAAGGCGCTAAAAGCATCTTCAATTGTTTCCTCAAGAGTGGGTACCAGATCTGTGACCAACCCTTCGATGGTTGGTTCAATGATGCTGATAATGAGATCAAAGACGGACAATCCAAGAAAATTGAGTACATCTTCGAATACAGCAAGCGCACAGTTTTCTACATTTATATCTTCGCTGGCTAGATCATAATTATAGGTGAAGTTTTCAAATGTGGCATTGAGATCATTGACGCCATCTCCATCCAAATCTACAACATCCAAAAGTACTTGTGCCGAAATATCAACTGCAAATGGATCGACATATCCCTCACAGTTGTATTCGATACACAAAGACAGCATATAATCTAAATAAAAGGGGTCGATTGCATCGTTTAAATTGACATCCAACGCCACGCTGAAGTCTAGGAAGCCTTCTTTTGGGACAAGGTTGGCGTCTGCAACTGCAATACCAACATTCAGATTTGAAATATCAAACCAGACATCATTGATGCAACTACCGCCACGCTCAATATTTTCACTCAGAGGTTCCAACGGGAGTTCCATTGGAATTAAAGAAGGAATAACCTCTACAATTTTTTCAAATCCTTCAGGTGGAATATCGACAACGATCGCATTTTCGATTTCAGCATCTGGTGAATTGGTTTCAGCTTGTGCCGTAAAGCCAAAAAGTATGCATGTCAACATCATCGTAGACTCCAATAAAAACATCCTCTATTATCAAATCATAGCACGATCACCATGGATGGTTCAAATCATTGATGTATTTCCCTGTGAATCATGGATTCCTTTTATTGTAACCACTTTCGGAACAACTCTGGTTGTTTGCGTAATTGTTGAATGGGAATGAAGTGACCACCTGCTTGAGTGATTGATCGTGCATCCGTTCGACAACCATCTCCAATAAGATGTGTTTCGGATCCGCATACCCCAAGCATTGCCATGAGTTGTAAACATCCATCCGGTAATGGTTTCAGGCATCCGATATCGGAACCAGAAACAATGTGGTGTATGTTAAGAGTTGCAAAGGTAGAGCGCAGCAATGGTTGAGAAAAATCTGAAAAAATACCCAACCAATGGTTTGTTTGTTCAATCTCTTTAAGAATAACAGTGATCCATTCTGGAATAATGTGTGAAGTGGTAACAGCATGAACCTGACTTAAATGATGCGAGCCCAAACTATTTGACTGGCTACCACGTAAATGGACAGCACGTTCTGTGAGTGTCAATTTTCGAGCGATATCCTTTCGGAAGTCCCACACGGTCTGAAGTTGCTTCCAATCTATTATCGTATGATCAACATCGAGAAGGAATAATTTTTTTTGGAAAAATGGATTCATTGTTTTGACATATATCTCAATTCTGAATAGATGGATACCATCGTTAAGTGATAAATTTGACGATTCGCTTTGTAAATTTATACTTGCATATGCGAAGATTGTTCGTGGCCGGATAGCTCAGTTGGTAGAGCGGAGGATTGAAAATCCTTGTGTCGACAGTTCAAGTCTGTCTCTGGCCACCTTTCTTAATTTACCATGGTACAGCTTATCATACTGAAACGTCTACAAGTGTTACTGACACTATCGATATGTCTTGAGTTTGGTTGTCAAAACGATGAGTGTGTTCGATTGTGCACTGCCCTCAGTCAACAGTTGGACGAATGTCAGGATGAGTGGAACACAAATTGGCAGTATATGGACGCGTCTTCGGCATTTGCTTTTGAAGCAGTATGTCAAGATACTTGGACTCAACAAGTAGCAGATCTAGAATGGCGTCAACGTGTCGAAGCGGAATCTCAATGTGATGCAGTTCTGACAGAGGTCAGCGCTGGTGATATTGAATGCATTGATTTCCAGGTACTCTATTTTTATGACCCGCAACGCTAACAATATGGTGTCGAGTCGTGTCGGACTATATAGATAAAGCGAATTCGGTGCCTTGTCGGATGGCTCTTTTGGCATCCAGTTCACTGGCAATATCTGCACCGCCGATCAGAGTGACTGGTAAATCTTCCAATCCACTTAGGACATCCCGATTTGGGACCTGGCCAGCACATAAGATAATGGTGTCGACCTCTAGGATCTGAGGACGATCTTGAACCGTTATGTGCAAATGACCATTCTCATCTATCTTTTGATAGGAAACTTCGCTGAGCATCGTTACACCAAATGTTTTTGCTTGGCTTCGATGGATCCAGCCCGTTGTCTTGCCCAATCTGGCTCCCAACTTACCTTTAGACCGTTGCATCATAGTGATTTGGTGTTTGGCTTGTGGGGGGTGTGCTTTGGTAAGTCCACTACGTTCCGTGAACTCATGGTCAATACCCCATGTTGTAAAATATTCATCAAGTTCTGGCAGGTGCTGAGAGTGCGTTCTCTCATGATTCAAAAACTCTACTACATCAAACGCGATACCACCAGCACCAATTAAAGCCACTTTTTCTCCGATGGGTTTATCGTGTCTTAAAACATCTACATAGTTGAGAACATTTGGATGTTCTATCCCTGGCAAAGAGATTGGGCGAGGATGTACACCAGTTGCCAAGACAATGTGATCTGCGGAACAGTCTTTGAGACTTTCGGTGGTGGCAGCATGATTTAATCGTACTGTGACACCGCTTTTCTTTAAATGGTGATTAAAGTACTTCAGGGTTTCATAGAACTCGCCTTTTCCAGGAATGCGTTTGGCCATGTTAAATTGCCCACCGATCTCGGATGCCTGCTCCCATAGTTCAACCGTGTGTCCACGTTGTGCTGCCGTAACAGCT
>Ga0206130_10005552_pt1 | contig 14845 bp, 15 predicted proteins | sample Helgoland_Spring_9_FD_148637 | JGI IMG/M metagenome (GOLD analysis project Ga0206130, IMG submission 148637) | Pelagic subsurface seawater microbial communities from Kabeltonne, Helgoland, North Sea - Helgoland_Spring_Bloom_20160512_1 | ecosystem: Environmental > Aquatic > Marine > Epipelagic ... | reverse complement strand
CGCCTCGGCAGGCGCGATAACGCCATTGGTGCCGCCACCCGCGCCCTCCAGATCCGCCAGAACTTCCCGGAAGCCATCCAGCTCCTGCGCTCGCTCTCACGCTGACCGTATTCACGTGCTGACAAGAAGTAAAAGAGCAAGGAGCAAGGAGCAGGCGGCGTAGGCGGTCTTCTCCTGATCACTGATCACTCGGCACTAGCAAACTTCTTCCTACAACGGGAACGGAAACGTCGGGTGTAACTGAAAGTGGTGCTCAGGTTGTCATTTTTAGTGTGACGCAGCACTAGGGCTTGCGTTGCGGCTCGCATAGGCTCTGCATTGACGCATGAGACCCGGCACCAAAATTCACGCACTGCTTTCCACAGCACGCATCGCGAATGTGCCGAGCGTGGTCAGCAATCTCGGGGTCGGGGTGCTGCTGGGTAGTACTGCTGCGGGCTCGAGTTTTTCCTGGCCGTGGCTGCTTTCGGTCGCAGTAGTGCTTTTCTATGTCTCCGGAAATTTTCTCAATGACTGGGCGGACCGGGAATGGGACAAGGACAAGCGGCCGGAGCGGGCGTTGCCGCAGGGGATGTTTTCCGCAAACGCATATCTCGCGACAGCGGTTGGTGGGGCGGGGATCGGCTTGGCGTTGGCTGCTTTCTCAGGTCTCGGCGCGTTGCTTGTCGCTGCCGTCCTAGTATTTTTTATCTGGCTCTACACGAAGGTTCACAAGACCGCCGCGTGGTCGGTGATTCCCATGGGGCTGTGCCGGGCATGTCTTCCGGTGCTTGGATACGTGGCGATGGGGCGGGGGATTTCCGCAACCGTGCTTTTCCCGGCGGCGGCGCTTTTGTTATACATTATCGGCCTCTCGCTCAGCGCCCGGTGGGAGGCTCGTGGCGATCTTCCCGTGGAGCAGAAATGGCAAGCGAGGGGCTTACTTGTTGGTGCGGGACTGCTTGCTGCGATACTCCCGCTTCTCACCGACCCGCTCTTCGGCTGGATCGGACTGCTGCCCTTCGGGATTTGGTTGGCACTTTGCGTGACGAAATTCCAATCGCCTGTTCCCGTCCATGTATCCGCCCTGCTTGCCGGGATTCCTCTTGTGGACTGGATCGTCCTTCTACCCATGGCCTTGTCGTGGCTGAATCTGAAACGGGTGGAAAGCGTCGATGTGATGTTCATTACCGCCATCATTCTGCCTCCCCTTGCATTTGTTTCAGGCCGCCTCCTCCAGCGTCTCGCCCCCGCCACCTGATCGGGGCGGTCAAGCCCCAGAAAATGGGAAGTCCCTCCTTGGATAGTTACGTCGAACCTTTGATAAATCTCATATAATTGCTTCCGTCACCTCCTCAACAAACGCGATGCCGATGGAAAAGGCGCAGACTACACCTACACACTCGCCGGGAGGCTCTTGACCCGCGATTGGGAGCGTGGTGTGACCACCACCTACGGCTACGGCGCCGGAATGCTCGAAACCACGGTTTATTCCGATAGCACTCTCGGAGTCACTCAAACCTACGACAACTTCGGTCGCCCAGTGGAAACGAGCAACACCGTCGCAAAAACTACCTACGCCTACGATGCGGCAACCCTCGTCCTCAATACCGAAACCGTATCCTACGACATCGACGGAGACAGCACCTACGAACTCACCGGCATCATCGCCCGGCATCAGGACGGCCTCCTGCGTCCCACCGGCTTCCTCCTGATCCGAAATAGTTCTTATACCCAATCGCGTGAAGGCTTAGACAGTCAATTCAACGACTTTTGGATCGCAATCGCGGTCTGCGTTCCTGAGATGATTGCTCCTTCGATGGAGGCGCTCGTGGTGTGGTCTCCGCAGATCCAAATATCGTTCATCTTAAGATAGCCGGGCGGCTTGCTCACGGAGGAATCTGGTGCTTGTTCGGGAAGGCCGTGTTTGATGAGATCAGTTCGAAGATGATTCCAATCTTCCACCTGATCGCCGAACCATGTGGTGAGTTCTTCTTTGATAAGAGCTGGCAAGGTATCGTCTTTATGGAGGCCGAGGACTGAGGCCGAGATCAGAGATCGTCCTGGAGGCGCGTAGCTCGGAGCGACGTCCGAGGGGACGCAGACATTATTTACCAAGCCGTTTTCGCTATTGTTCAGGGCAATGATGGCTTCGTTCAGAGGGGACTGTTCGGCGCTGAAGTAGACGTTGGTGACAGAGCGCCAGGAAGGTGCCTGCGCTTTGAAATCGGGAACCAGAAAGCTGGTCTGTGCTGCCTGCGTGGCTACCACGACCAGCTTTCCATGGATTTCTTCGCCACCGGGCAGCAGAGCCGAGGTTTTGGTCACCGCAGCAACAGCGCTGTTGATTCGGATTGTTTCCGGCGGGAGATGCCGGGCAAGTTGGAGGGGGATTTCTCCCATGCCCCTGGCCGGGAGAGTCGCGCTTCCTTGGCTGAACATTTTAAAGGTGAATTCGAACATACGGCTGGAAGTCCGGAGTTCTCGCTCAAGGAAAATTCCGCCGTAAAAGGCCCTGAAAAACCCATTGACCATCTTGTCACTAAAGCCAAATTGCTTGAGAAAGGTTTCGGTCTTTCGGTCCGGCCGGTTGGCGATCTCTTCCGTGGAGCTGCCCAAGGAGCGGAATCTGAGAAGGGCGACACGCAGCTTGTCCACCAGCGAGCCCACGGGAGAAAAGGCGCTCTCGATCAGTTGAGATGGTCGGCGGAAAATATCCATGACCCGGTGCCGTTTCCTGCCGTCATAGACGAGGGCCCCGGGCTCAAAGACTTGAAGTTGGAGTGCCTCCAGATCGAGTAGCTTTCCCGCTTCAGGGTAGGCACTGAGGTAAACCTGGAAGCCACGGTCTAATAGAAATCCCTCGACCCGGTCTGTCCGAACCCGGCCGCCCACCCCATCGCTAGCCTCCAGGATTTGCACGGGAATGCCTGCTCGATGCAGGTGCAGGGCGCAGGCAAGACCTGAGAGGCCGGCTCCTATGATGAGGACGGGTAATTCTTGTGACTCGGTTTCTTCAGTTGGGATGATTGAAAGGTGTCGGTTATTGGAAATTTTGCACCCGGAAAAATCACTCAATGTTCGGGGAGTTCTCTGAGCCCCTTGAGGTAGTCGTTTTGCGGCGCAGGTTTCTCCGGGGAAGGGGGGCTGCGGAGCATCTCATCGACATGATGGGAACTGTTGGAAATAAGGTCTTCGATGAGTTGGGCTTCCGGGAGATTCTTCCAATACTTCTTGGGCATCTCGGATTGCATCGCTTTCACTTTTACGCGGGCGACGTTGAAGATGCTTTTATAGTAGGAGCGCCAGAGGTCTTCGAGGGCGTCGGAGTCGGGGGCTTGGCTTTTATCGACCCCAGGAGTGTAGCGGATTTTTTGGCCATCCCAATGCATGCACTCGTCGTGCGTGAGGATGGACCAGTCCATGTTGGCGAAGCGTTTACGGAAGAAGGAAGAATTGAGCCGGATGATTTTATGATCGGGCTCGAACCATGAGACGAATTGCTCACGGCCTGTCTTCGGATCTTCACCGACTTTTCGGAAGCGAACGAAGGCGTGCATCTTGTGGCAGTCTCGACTGATGTGTTTTGCCATGGATTGCACGCGGTGGAGTTCGGGATCGGAGGCGATACTGAGAAGGTGACGCTCCCCGTGGGTAAGCCTCCACAGGAGGGAGTAGAGAAAGGGCCATTGGTCGCCAGAGCGATGACAGCTGACGGCTTCTGCGATTTTGATGAAGGCGGCTGGGACTTTGAGTTGGCCGGGGATTTTGGGGAGTGGAGTGGGATTTGAGAAGAGAGAATCTTCTTCGGTATCTCTCTGCCAAAAGACTTCCTGAGGGGGAATTTTGTCTGCTAACAATGTGCGTGCGAGTGAGCGCCATTCCGCGAAGTTGGCAGGGGGGGCGATAGATTGCATTTCTAAAACTCTCCTCCGATGACTTCTTTTTTTGGAACTTGGATGGCCGTGAAATCGAGTTCCAGTTGTCGCGCTTGTGGTGCGTAGATGGCGCGTAGTTTTTCAGGATCAAGTTCGTAGTTCGCTGGCTGATGATCGGCTGTGATGATGAAGGGGAGGCATTTTTTTAAGCTCACTCGGATCTTGATGAGGTCGGAGATACGGACCTTTGTGTGGCGGCGGATGGCGACAATGCGTTGGGCATTTCGCACGCCGAGTCCAGGGATGCGGTAGAGAATTTCGAGAGCGGCTTTGTTGAGATCGATGGGGAAGAAGGCGCGGTTTCGCAGCGCCCAAGAGAGTTTGGGATCGATATCGAGATCAAGATTCGGTTGCTCCTTGGTGGTGATTTCGCTGGCCTTAAAGCCATAAAATCTCATGAGCCAGTCGGCTTGATAGAGCCGGTGCTCGCGGATGAGGGGAGGGGATTTCAAGGGGAGGCGGACCGAGGCATCTGGGATGGGGCTGAAGGCGGAGTAATAGACGCGGCGCATTTTAAAATCTCCATAAAGGTCACCCGCTAGCTGCAGGAAATGCGAATCGTTCGAGGCATCCGCGCCCACGATCATTTGAGTGCTCTGACTGGAGGCAAAGGCTGGAGCGTTTCGCGGAGCATATTCGGAGATTTTCTCGCGGATATGACCCATGGCCTCCCGAGTGCGGTGAATGTTTTTTTCAGGCGCAAGCTCCTTGAGGCTTTCTTGCTGTGGGAGCTCGATATTGATGCTGATACGGTCGGCATATTTTCCGGCTTGAGCGATTAGTTCATCGGATGCTTCGGGAATTGTCTTGAGATGAATGTAGCCACGGAAGTCATGGACCTCACGTAAGGTCTTAGCGACCAGCACCACCTGTTCCATTGTGAAGTCCGCGCTACGCACGATGCCGGAGCTGAGGAAGAGTCCTTCAATGTAATTCCGTTTATAAAAATCGAGCGTAAGGGTGACGACCTCCTCCGCGGTGAAGCGCGCCCGCCGGACATTGCTGGAGCGTCGGTTGATGCAGTAGTGGCAATCGTAGAGGCAGACGTTCGTGAGGAGGATCTTAAGAAGAGAGACACAGCGGCCATCTGGTGTGTATGAATGACAGATGCCCACGCCGCCCGTGGAACCCACGCCTTTTCCGTTCGATGAATCCTTCCTCTTCGCTCCCGAGCTAGCGCAGGAAGCATCGTATTTAGCGGCATCAGCGAGGATTTCGAGTTTTTTCTGAACGTTCACAAGAACAGTGTGTTCAAATGAGTTGTTAAGTCGATGTGGATTTGAAGTTTTCTTGGTGGATCTTGCATCTAGGGGCTGGATTCACCCCTTGAAAAATCGGAAGCAGGAGGATGTGCCGGAAGATTTGTCTCAAGGTCAGGAGGCGGTGGAGTCTCATCGAGACTGGTTCTGATATCGACGCCAAGACTCTTTTGGTGCGATTCATGACTGAACTCAGAAAAGCCGGACGCTGGAGAGTCCACCGTCCGGGCGGAGAATTTGACCGGTGGTAAATTTAGCAGCGTCAGAAAGGAGGTAGCTGACAAGCTCGGCGACGTGTTCGGGTTGGCCGATCTGTTTGAGTGGGTGGCGTTCGGCAGCGGCTTCGCGACGTTTGTCATCAGCCAGGAGTGGGGCGGCGAGACTGGTGTCTGTTAATGATGGGGCGATGGCGTTGACTCGGATCTTTGGTGCCCACTCGGCGGCGAGAGAGCGGGTGAGTCCTTCGACCGCTCCCTTGGCAGCGGCAATGCTGGTGTGGAAGGGCATGCCGGTCTTTACCGCAATCGTGCTGAATAGGACGACGGAGGCAGATGGAGATTTCTTAAGTGAGGGCAGGGCGAGCTGGAGAATACGAACTGCGCCGAAGAGATTCACCTGAAGGTCAGCCATGAAGTCTACCTCATTGAGACGGTGAAAGGGTTTCAGGTTGATGGTGCCGGGGCAATAGACGACGCCATCGAGAGTGTCCGGGAGATCGAGGGTAGGTTCCGGATTTGTGGCGTCAAAAAACTGCGCGGGAATGCCGAGTGATTTGAGTTGATCACTGCTGCGCGATGCGGCAATGACGTGCTCGCCCTGATCAAGAAGACGCTTTGCGGTGGCGAGACCGATGCCAGAGTTGCCACCGACGAGTAGAATAGTGCGAGCCATGGAGGAGCATACTGAGCGATGATGTTTTTGCAAATGATCGTTAGACAAAAGGGAAATCCTTCAGACCTTTCGTTGACATGGAAGTGAGCCTCATTTTTCCGCATCAGCTTTTTGAAAAGCATCCCGTATTGCAGCGTGAAAGGATGGTTTATCTGTTGGAAGACTCGCTGCTATTTGGAGCTGATCCGCACTGGCCGATGAGCTTTCATAAGAAAAAGCTCATACTGCATCGGGCCTCGATGAAGGCCTATGAGGAAAAACTCAGTGCAGATGACTACGCGGTGCACTACGTGGAATGTCAACCTGATCAAGATACGGTTCAGACCCTAGAAGCACTATTTCCGGAGCCTCCCAAGGTCATCCATTTTTGTGATCCAGTGGATCATATCCTTAAGGTTCGTCTTCAACGCTATGCGAAAAAGTACGACGTTTCCTTAGCGCAATATGACTCGCCAAATTTCCTCAGTTCCGAGGACTGGCTCAACGAAGTCCTTGGTTCAAAAAAGAGGCCGTTTATGGCCACTTTTTATAAATCTCAACGTAAACGTATGGACATTCTCATGGAGCCCGATGGCGAACCGGTGGGCGGTAAATGGTCCTTCGATGAGGACAATCGGAAGAAACTCCCCAAGGCTCAGCCCGTCCCTGAGCCTCCAGCAGATGAACCAAATGACTTTGTCAATGAAGCTCACGTCTATGTTGAGGCGAACTTCCCGGACACTCTCGGGAAGAGCCAGGGCTTTGCTTATCCCGTAGATCGTGCAGGCGCTAGAAAGTGGCTCGCTGTCTTTTTTAAAGAACGCTTTCACCTCTTCGGCGATTTCGAGGACGCCATTCATACCAAGCACCGCATCATGTTTCACAGCGTGATCACGCCCGCGCTCAATATCGGCTTATTGGGTCCGGGCGAAGTTGTAAAGGATGCCCTAGCCTACGCCAAAAAGCACGAGATTCCCATGAATACGGTCGAGGGATTCATCCGCCAGATCATCGGCTGGCGAGAGTTTGTGCGCGCGATGTATCTCCAGCACGGAGTGACCGAGCGGCAAGGCAATTTCTGGGGCTTCACCCGTGATATGCCGGCCGCTTTTTACGATGGCACCACCGGGATTGATCCCATCGACGAGACGATTCACCGCGTCCTGGAAGACGGCTATTGCCACCACATTGAGCGACTCATGGTGCTGGGGAATTTTATGCTCCTCTGCCGCATCCATCCCACCGCTGTTTACAAATGGTTCATGGAACTCTTCATTGATGCCTACGATTGGGTCATGGTCCCCAATGTTTACGGCATGAGTCAGTTCGCCGACGGGGGGCTCTTCACCACGAAGCCTTACCTCTCCGGATCGAACTATATTCGTAAAATGTCTGACTATAAAAAAGGCCCCTGGTGTGAGATCTGGGACGGTCTCTTCTGGAGCTTCGTCGCCGACTACCAGGACGTCTTTCTCAAGAACCACCGTATGTCGCAGATGGGCCATATGCTCAATCGCATGAACGATGAAAAACGCGCACTTCACCGAAAAAATGCAGACGACTTTCTGGCCCAGCTCTAACCGCTTTCCCGCGACACGTGCTGATGCGCTGGCTCGACTGGCCGAGTTTGAAAAGACCGCCTCGCGCTACAGTAGGGATCGTAATCATGTTGTTCCTGATCATACCAATGTCTCTCGTCTTAGCCCCGCTATCAGGCATCGGCTCATTTCCGAAGAAGAGGTAGCGAAGCGCCTCCTTCATCACTACGCCTTTTCCACCGTGGAGAAATTTCTTCAGGAAGTATACTGGCGTCGCTACTGGAAGGACTGGCTCGCTCTGCGCCCTCAAGTCTGGACTGAGTATCTCAAGGGCCTCACCGCTCTCACTCCCTGCGAAGCAGCTCTCAAGCTCATGGCCGGGGAAGGGGAGGTCGCAATCATGAATGACTTCGCGCGGGAACTCATCGAAACTGGTTATCTTCACAATCACGCCCGTATGTGGTTCGCAGGCTACTGGATTCACACCGCGAAACTTCCGTGGCAAATCGGTGCCGACTTCTTCTATCGCCATCTTCTTGATGCTGATCCAGCTTCCAACACCCTCTCATGGCGTTGGGTCGCCGGAATTCAGACACCCGGAAAAACCTATCTCGCTCGTCGCTCCAATATTGAAAAATACCTCCATCCCGACTTGCTCAAAGAAGCCGGTCTCGACCAGTTCGAAAGCTATGAGCGAGCCATCCCGAAAAATACAAAGCGTCCGCCGATTACTGCCGCACCCTTTGAAAATCTCAATGTCACGATCACTGCGGACACCGGCTTTTGGCTACACGATGAAGATCTCAGCACCGAGCCAAGCTGTGAGCGAGTCTTTCTGAGTGAAGAACCGCAGGCCTCATCGGCGAAACAGAAATGGATTACCTCTGCTTTCGACGACACCCAATCGCGTCTCAATCATCTCAAAGTGGAACGCTCAACCATCGATGACCTCGTCTCGTGGGCCAAGAAAAGCAAGGTCTCTCAAATCATCGCTCGTCGTCCGGAAATCGGACCTATCAATGACAAGCTGCCTGCCATCCGTTCCACTCTCGAAACTGCGGGAATCAAACTTTACCTCGAGATGAGACCGGAGGACCTAGCCCTTCAATCTCATGCCACAGCAGGTTTCTTTGGTTTCTGGAAAAAGATCGAACCTCAAATCCGAGCTCTCATATGACTGCTATCGTCGGAATCGACTTTGCTTGGAAAAAACGACCCCTAGCCTGGACGCGCTTCAATCCAAGGTTCAAGTCCTTCTGGATGTGAAAGCGCAGTGAGTGATCCGACGACGGCTCCGCGGTGACAGCTGTCACCGCCCACTCTGGCGTTGGCGATGATGGCAGCGGTAAAGTCGTCATGGTATTTCCACGCGAGGTAGAGGGCAGCAGGAAAAGCCTCGGCGATGTAGCAAGCGGGGCTCATGATTTGGCCGATCACGGTGCGGTCGGGGCGGGATTCCCAAGTGAGCGCCTTCCGGGTGGAGAACCAATCGCCCGCTGACTGCATGATTGCTTCGCGAAGCGGGATCCCTTCATTCAGATCTAGGAGAAGGCGCGTGAGGCAGTCGGCGGCGCGGAGGACATTGGAATGCCGATGAGTCAGGGCGACGTGGGTTTTCACGGCTTGTCGAATTTCTTCATGCGGGAGCCCTTGATGAGCTGCGACAAGAGCAGGAACCTGGGAAAGCCCGCCGATGTGTTCATCTTTAATGCCACATTTTTCAGGAGCTTTCCCTTGGGCGTAGTTGGCGAAGAAGCCACGATGATATTCCTCTAGGTAGGTGTCACGGTGCCATCCCGGGGTAAGCATGTTTTCGATATAGCGCGCGAGCCAAGCTTCAGAATCATAGCGTCCGATGGTGGTAACTTGTTCATAGAGAGCGGTGGCGAGTTTGTAATTTACGGTGTTCTCTCCGGCTTTGAGATTTTGGTGATAGTGGATATTTTTGATGCCCCAGAATTGGGCTTGGTCGTGGAGGATATCGCCTTTTTCGTTCAACGCGGTGTAGTTGGATCTCCAAAAGATACTATCGGGATGATTTTGTTGCGGAGGTTGAAAGGTGGAGAAGTCCGGGTAATCACGGTCGAGTGCTTCCCGGTCATAATACCAGTGCACGGGCATGGCCAAAGCATCTGCAATGAGAGATCCTTGATAAGCGCGTTTCATGGTTTCGCGTAGGGGAGTTGGCAGTGTTGTGTGATGGAGAAGTAAGTATCGAGCGCTGTGGAGGCGAGGGAGCTGGAAATATCAAGTCGTCCATCGCTTGTGAGGGCGTCATCAGGGATTTCGACGAATTGGACGCGGCCAATGATCAGCTTGGTGTTGTTTGTTGGAATATCCAGGATGTCTTCGAGTGAGAGCGCCATGCGGATGGGGGACTCTGCGACGAAGGGAGCGGAAGTCTCAGGGTGAGTGGATTCGGTGAGGCCAGTGGCTTGAAACTCGGATTCGTCATGAGTGTAGCGAGCAGAACATTGGTGTGCTTGCTCGACGATCTCTGCCGTGACGTGGTTGAGCGTCCAGCATTTGGTCTCGATGATGTTTCGTAAAGTGTGGCGATTAACGGTGTCAGGGCGTGAGAGCATGCCGAGCAGGATTGGATTGGATCCGAGATGAGTGACGCTGGAAAAAGGAGCGAGATTTGCCTGACCTTTGCTGGAGCGGGTTCCGACGAGACAGATGGGTTTGGGGCCGGGCAGAGTGGTGGCAAACTGCACGCGAGCTAGTTTTTCCATCTGCTCGATGTCATTCTTGTTGATAGTCACGAAAGAAAGTGGCGAGCATGCTGGCTTGTGCAAAAGGTATTTTCTCAAGGGCGATAGTTAGCCGGAATGGAGCGCATCGCCGGTCAAATCGAGATCTTGAGCTTTTCTGTCCCCCTGTGCCTGAGATCAGCCCGCTCAGAAAACGCAAATTTCTGGAAGGCTGGTTGGCTGCTCTCTTGATCGAGTCCGGAACTTCAGGCTACTGCTCTGCCTATTGATAGATCCCGAAGGTCTTGCAAAGCTCGGACATCGTAAATTGGTCGCTCGAAAGCAGGCTGACAAATTGTTGTTTTTCTTCCATTGGTGACACGTTTTTCCAGGGCATACGCCCAGTCTAATGTGTAACCTATGTCCTCGGTTTTTTTGTTGCCTATGTGGTCGGTTCATACCGGTAAACACACCAAAAAGACCCAAGAAAATGAAGAGAAGTCAGTATACGCCGGAGCAAGTGACCTACGCGTTGAAACAGAATGAGGCAGGTGAAACCGTGGCCTCGCTTTGCCGGAAGTAGCTGTAGTGTATGATTCCCTAGTGTATGATTCCCGGAAATATGTTGAAATCCCTTTGACTTCGCGGATTGGATTGTCAGAATGGGGGCATGAAGGGGAAAAAACGCTGGATTGCACCGTGGGCGGATTCGGATGAAAAGCCATCGATCTACCATTGTGTTTCTAGGGTTGTGGACAGGCGTTTTGTGTTTGGCGATGAGGAGCGGGAGAGGTTCCGGATGTTCATGCGGATGATGGAGAATTTCAGTGGTTGCCGGGTGCTTTCCTACTGCGTGATGTCCAACCATTTCCATATCCTCCTTGAGGTTCCGCCAATGCCGGAGAGTGGTTTGAGCGATGCTGAGTTGCTGCGGAGGCTTGGGGTTTTCTATGGAGAAAACTTCGTAAAATCCGTTGGTGACGAGCTGCTTGCGGCAAGGTCGGAGGGCGGGATGAAAGGCGGAAACCCGGAACGGGTGGCGGAGATTCACGGGCGTTTCAGCAGTCGGATGCATGACCTGAGCGACTTTATGAAAACGCTGCTCCAGAGATTCACCCGCTGGTTCAACCGCACGCACGAGCGAACGGGAACTCTTTGGGAGAACCGTTTCAAGAGCGTGATCGTGGAGAGCGGGACGGCTGCACGGACGATGGCGGCGTATATCGATCTCAATCCAGTGCGGGCGGGGATGGTGGAGGATCCGGCGGAGTATCGGTGGAGTAGTTACGGCGAGGCGGTAGGTGGAGGTAGGAAAGGAAATGGAAAAAAGGCGCGGGAAGGTTTGGTTCGTGCGATCACCTCGGACAAGGGTGGTGGCTTCGATGCGTCGGAATGGAAAGAGGCCTCGCGCCGGTATCGCAGGCTGATGGGAATGGCGCTGGATAAAAAAACTCTAAACTCTAAACTTCAAACCCGAAGGAAGAGTTGTGCGGCGGACGGGATGAATGAGGCGGAGGCTTTGTCTGCGATGAAGAAAGAGGAAGGAGCGGCGACTGAAAGTCACCGCTACCTACCGGAGCTGGGGATGGCGAAGATGCTGCGCTGCCGGGTGCGATATTTTACGGATGGGGCGGTGATCGGTAGTAAGGGGTTTGTAGATGATGTGTTTGCAGGATCGCGGGAAAGGTTTTCGGAGAAAAGGAGCGATGGTGCGCGGCGAATGCGGGGATGCGGGAAGGCGGCGGCTGGTGTGTTGTGGAGTATGCGGGATCTTCGGGTGGGTGTCTGATCTGAAGATCGCCTCGCGCCCGCGACCTGATCGGGGCTTGATGTTTCGCCGCTTCCGCGTTCCATTCCCGCAGGTAAATTTTCAATGAGCGGAATCAAGGAGAAACAGGAGGGTTTGTTGGAGGATCTAAAGATTTTCCAGGACTGGACGGAGCGGTATGAGTATGTGATCGGGCTGGGGAAAAGGCTCGATCCGCTGCCGGAGCATGCCCGCAACGGGGAGCATCTCATCAAGGGCTGCCAATCCCAGGTCTGGCTGGATGCGGAGGAAAAGGACGGGCTTGTGCATTTCCGTGCGGACTCCGATTCCCTGATCACGAAAGGGATGATTGCGCTTTTTATCAATGTCCTGAACGGCGAGACGCCGGATGCGATTCTCACTGCCGACATGAGTTTTGTGGAAAAAACCGGCCTCAAGGAGCACCTGGCTCCGTCCCGGGCAAATGCCCTGAACCTGATGGCGACCCAGATGAAACAGCGGGCGCTAGCTTTCGCGAAGTGAATTTCAATATGGAGAAGGGTCTTTCCAAGCCCTTTGCGGAGGACCGGCAGGAATGACTCCGTTTGTGAAAAGGGGTTGCGAAACACCCTTTTCCATAGTTGGTTCGATCCGCCCCGTTCGCGCATTGCCGTTGACCTTTGGAGCCGGGCGCATAGAAGCTCGGTAAATGTTCATCGATCACATCAGGATACTGGCAAAAGCGGGCGACGGCGGAGACGGCGCGGTCTCATGGCGGCGGGAGAAATTCGTCCCGCGTGGCGGCCCGGATGGCGGCGATGGCGGCAACGGTGGCAAGGTGATCTTGGTGGTGGACGGCTCCACCGACACCCTGCGCCAATACCATTACGATCCGAAACTCATCGCCGAGGACGGCAAGCCCGGCGGCAAGCACAAGAAAACCGGGAAGAGCGGCAAGGACAAGATTGGCAAGGTTCCGCCGGGGACCGTGATTTATCGCACTGATGCGGCGACAGTGAACGAGGCGGTCGAGTATGAGCGCAGCGAGGATGGGATCGACCTCGATCCCATCGCGGATCTCGTCGAGGAAGGGCAGCGTGTCGTCCTTTGTGAGAACGGAACCGGCGGCGAGGGGAATTTTAAGTTTCGGACGGCGACGAATCAGACGCCCACCGAACACACGCTAGGCACGCCGGGTCAGCAAGGGATCTATTACCTTGAGTTGCGGCGCATTGCCGATGCCGGGTTGGTAGGCTTTCCCAATGCAGGGAAATCAACGCTTCTCGGGGCGATTTCCCATGCAAAACCCAAAGTCGGCTCCTATCCATTTACGACCTTGCAGCCAATGATCGGGGTGGTGGAGTTCGGAGGGTACCGCCGCTGCACGGTGGCGGATATTCCCGGTATCATCGAGGGTGCGCATGAAAATAGGGGGCTGGGCCACGAATTCCTGCGGCACATCACCCGCTGCCGGGTGCTGCTTTTTGTCCTCGATATGGCGGGCAGCGAAGGGCGCGACCCAATCAGCGACCTCGAAATTCTACGGAAAGAGATCAAGGAATATGATGAAGATCTCGCTAAATTCCCGTGGAAAGTGATCGCGAACAAGATGGATCTTGAGGGCTCGGAGGAGAATCTCACCGCATTCAAGCATCGTTTCCCAAAGGTGGAGGTGATCGCGATTTCGGCGGACAAAGGTGACGGTTTGGACGATCTGAAGGTGATGCTGGACTCCGAGGTCTCGCACCGTGGGAGAAAATGAACGCGAATCCGATCTTTGTATACGGCACCCTGAGAAAGGGCGGATCAAACCATTTCCGAATGGAGGATTCCGAGTTCGTCGGTGTGGGGAGGATTTCCGGGCAAATGCATCGGATCGACTGGTATCCGGTGCTTGTCTGCGGCGGAGACAGCTTTGTAAAAGGGGAGATCTATCTTGTCAGCGACGAGAATCTTGTCGCACTGGATGTTTTCGAAGGGATCACGCCGGACGCGGATCAGCCGCGTGAATACCGGCGGGTGAAAGCAACCGTGACCCTGGAATCCGGAGAATCCATGGATGCCTGGGTGTGGGAATGGGCAGGTGGCCTGGTTGATGCGGAGCCGTTGGATGGCGAGGATTGGCTGGCCTACGAACCGAACCCCAGCTGAACTGTGGAACCGGAGATCATTCCGCCGGACATCCTCCTCGGTGCATACGCGCAGGGAGTGTTCCCAATGGCCGAGGAAGGGGAGATCGTATGGGTTTCGCCGAAGATGCGGGGCATCATCCCGCTGGACGACCGCTTTCATATTCCGCATGGATTGAAAAAGAAGCTCAGGAAGAACCCGTTTGAGATTCGTATCGATACCGCATTCCGTGAAGTGATGCTTGGTTGCGCCGATCGTGAAAGCACCTGGATCGACGGAGTGATCCTTGAAAGCTACTGCCAGCTCCACGAACTTGGTTTCGCGCATTCCGTCGAGTGCTGGGATGAAGATGGCTTGCAGGGCGGGCTTTATGGGGTCGCTATCGGCAAGGTTTTCTGCGGCGAGAGCATGTTCACGAGGAAATCGGATGCGTCGAAAATCGCCCTAGTTGCCCTTGTGGAAATGCTGCGGGATCGTGGTTTCGGCCTGCTCGATACCCAGTGGGTAACCGATCATCTCCGAACATTCGGGGGTGATGAGATAAGCCGAGAAAAATACTTAGGTCTTCTTGAAGAGTTGGTTTGATGAGATAAATGGATAATTTAATTATAATAAACAATTTAATTAATGTATCATAAGTCTTAATAATACAGATATGTTTTCACTTGCTTGTTTGGTGCGTAAATGTTGA
>Ga0206130_10005543_pt1 | contig 14863 bp, 11 predicted proteins | sample Helgoland_Spring_9_FD_148637 | JGI IMG/M metagenome (GOLD analysis project Ga0206130, IMG submission 148637) | Pelagic subsurface seawater microbial communities from Kabeltonne, Helgoland, North Sea - Helgoland_Spring_Bloom_20160512_1 | ecosystem: Environmental > Aquatic > Marine > Epipelagic ... | reverse complement strand
AGAGCAAGAAGCAAATATTTCTGATGAAGACAAAGCAACAATACATGTATCTGATATAGCAAAAAACCTATTAGAAGAAATTGCATTTGAAGCAAGAAATAGTGAGTATGTAGATGCCAAAAGTGGGGTTAGTGCTCGTATGACTATCAGCGCAATGGAAAACCTCGTAGCAGCAGCTAAATTGCGTTTAATTGAAACGGAATCTACTAATACATCTTTGCGCTTAGTTGATTTTGCATCTATTATTCCTTCTATTACCGGAAAAATTGAATTGGTGTATGAAGGCGAACAGGAAGGCGCTGATCAAGTGGCACAGCTGCTCATTGACAAGGCTGTGATTACACAATTTGAAAAAATATTTCCCAGTATTCCTAAATTGGAAAAAGAAGGCGTGAAAACGACTTATACCGATATTGTCGAATGGTTTGACAGCAACTATATTGAATTAAACTATACCGCTACAGATACTGAATTCCATAAAAACATTAATAGCATCAAACCATTATTGATGGTTATTGAAGAACATGCTCCTCAATTAGAAAAAGAGGATCAAGCATTTTGTATGGAACTGGTATTATGGGCATTGACCATCAAAAACAAATTGGACAAGGCAGAGAATAACACCTCAATAAAATTTGATTCGGTTGGTATAAATCAATTTTTATATGGAAGTAATTGATTGAAAAGGGCTTCTTAACCTTTTTCCGTTTCGAATTAAATTTAATTGCCGACTTCTTTCTTTCCGAGCCTTTATTGAAGCGCTAACACTATTTGCGTAAATAACTTATCGAGCTATTTATGGCTTTGAATACAAAAGTTAATTCCATGACACTTCCTCCCCTATTAAACGCAAAATATTTCACAGATTAATTTTTCTTTATTGCTGGTATTTATCATAATCCGTATAACCTCTCGAACTATTGGTATACCAAAATTCCTTATCCCTTTTCATTAGCTTCCAATTATTTTTAAATCGATCCACTAAATCCGGGTTTGCAATGAAATCTCGTCCAAATGAAATTAGGTCTGCTTCTCTTCTTTGAATAGCTTCCTCCGCCTTTTCCTTTGTAAAACCTCCACATAACATTAAAACGCCATTATACAACTCTCTAATCTCTTTCCATAATGTAAATTTTTCAGTACAAGCATCTCCCATATGACTCAAATGTAGGTACGCTAGGTTTTTAGAATTTAAATGTGAAACCAACTCTAAATACAACTGTCTCAATTCAATTGGGTTTTCCAAAACATCTGCGTAACTAAAGGGTGAAACTCTTAATCCAACTTTTTTTTCTCCTATTGCATTTATAGAAGCGTCAATTATTCTATTTAGAAAACGTAATCTGTTTGATCGACTACCACCATATAGGTCCTCTCTTATATTACTGGATTCATTCATAAATTGATTCGGCAAATACCCGTGCGCACCATGTATTTCAACACCATCAAACCCAGCTTTTATAGCAAGCTGGGCACAGGTAGAGAATTCTTTAACTGCCCTCTCAATATCTTCTAAACTCATTGATTCTGGAACGGAATATTTTTGTTTACCATCATGATAGGTCGCAACCTCTCCTAACTGAGCAATTGCCGAAGGACCAAACAAATTAGCGCCAGCAGGTAAATTATTCACATGCCCTACACGTCCTGTATGCATGACTTGCAAAAATATTTTGCCACCGTTATCGTGAACGGTTTTTGTAATCGGCCTCCAGGCATTCATTTGTTCCTTATTGCACAATGCGGGCATATTGCAATATCCAACACCGTTGAGCGAAGGAGATGTTCCTTCAGCTATTATAAGACCCGCACTAGCTCGTTGACCATAATATTCTGCCATTATATTTACTGGTACATTATTGTTTGTTGCTCTTCTTCTTGTTAAAGGAGCCATAACAACTCTAGAACTCAACTCCAACCCACCTAAGTCAAAAGAATTAAATAATTTCATAAATAATAACCTATATAAGATGTAAATATTTTTTAATACAAAACTGACCAGGTAGCAACAAAAACTATTTAGCTATTATTCGTTTTCCAGGTCCTGCAAATTTTTGAACAATCACACCGATAAGAATAACCGCAGCACATCCAATAAAATTATACATTAAATAACTTAATTCAATGACTTCATAAGTCTTTAATAAATGAACAGTCAAAACTGTAAGTTGCCCAATAATACCACCTATTAATGCTGCTCTTCCTCCAACTGACTTAAAGAATAGGGCCAATATAAATACTCCTAATATAGTGCCATAAAACAGAGAGCCTAAAATATTTACTAATTGAATAAGGTTTTCAAACATTCCAGCGGTTAAGGCAATTAAAATAGCTAATAAACCCCAAGAAACGGTAAGCCATTTGCTAACCTTCAAATCTTTCTTCTCATCATCTGACTTTGACCAAAACTTTTTATAGTAATCAATTGTTGTTGTTGCTGATAGAGCGTTCAACTCACCGGCAGTGGAAGACATAGCAGCAGAAAAAATAACAGCCAAAAGAAGTCCAATAAGGCCATGTGGAAGGAAATTTAAAATAAACGTTAAAAAGATATAATCAGCGTCTTTTGTCTCGTAACCTGGATCAATTTGAAAAAGTAAGTTTTTATATTTATTTCTAAGAACGTCTTGCGTGGTTTGAAGTTCATAAATCATTTTATTAGCTTCCGGATTCGTTTCTCTTTGCACATCAGCAAGAATCAGTTTTTTCTTTTCGAATACAGCATCGTACTCTTTTTCTATGCGCAATAAACTAGCTTCCTCAGCTTTCGTCATTTCTATAGAAACAGGATTAAAGACAATTGGAGGTTTATTAAATTGAAAGGAAACAAAAACCATAACTCCAATAAGCAAGATGAAAAATTGCATTGGTATTTTTAACAAACCATTAAACATCAGTCCCATGCGAGATTGCTTTAAAGATTTTCCACCTAAATACCTTTGCACTTGAGATTGGTCTGTTCCAAAATAAGAAACAAAAAGAAACAGGCCTCCTGTTAATCCTGATAATAAAGTATATCTGTTCCCTAAATCAGGAGATAGGTCAATGATTTCCATCTTCCCTAAACTACCAGCAATATCAATACCCGCTGAAAATCCTATTCCTTCGGGAAAGCTTTCTACCACATAATAAAATGCTAAAAACATTCCCCCCATTATCACCCCCATTTGCCATTTCTGCGTGAGAGAAACTGCCCTACTGCCACCAGAAACGGTGTAGACGATTACCAGACCGCCTATAATAAGGCAAGTTAATTGAAGGTTCCATCCTAGGATAGTGGACAGAATAATTGAAGGAGCATAAATGGTAATACCCGCTGCCAGACCTCTTGAAACTAGAAACAAAAAAGCAGTAAAAGAGCGAACACGCACATCGAATCGTTGCTCCAAATACTGATAAGCCGTGTATACTTTTAGCTTGTAATATACAGGAAGAAAAAAAACAGAAACAATAATCATAGCAAGTGGTAATCCAAAATAAAACTGTACGAATCCCATTCCACTTTCATAAGCTTGACCAGGAGTTGAAAGAAAAGTTATGGCACTTGCTTGAGTTGCCATAATTGACAATCCAATAGTAGCCCAATTTTCAGAATTATTCCCTTTGAGGTAGCTTTGAAGATTGTTGTTTTTTCTAGTTTTCCAACTTCCATAAACAACTATTAGAGTAAGTGTACTTGCGAGTACTAACCAATCAATTAAGCTCATATTGCATAGTAATTAGTTATCATTAAGTAAATTACAATCTGAATCAAAAGAGCAGCTATTAAGCCTAAATACCAATAATTCCAATTTGTAGAATCTTCCTTATTTTTCATATTGATAACTTAACAGATTTGCAAATAGTCGATAGGCACCAATAACGCCATTTGGCAATTCTCGGAAGAATGATATTCCTGTGTAGACAAACTGTCCCTTACCGTGTTTTGCAACAATTAACGCTCCATGCTGAGGATCTTCTCCTTCATCTTCCCAAGAGAAAAGAGGCACATATTCTTTGGACCAATTTGAAGCAAAATACAAACCTCTTTCTTGCACCCAGTTATCAAAATCATTTTTTGAAATTTTGTTAGGCGAATTTAATATTGGGTGGTCTGGGTTTAAAAATGTTACTTCCGCATCTTCCTCTGTAACTCTGTTTCTTGATAATTCAAAAGGATAAGGACCTAGATCTTTTCCTTCTAGGGAACGATAAGCGGTGTTATACTGCATAATAAGGTTTCCTCCCTCTTCAACATATTGATTCAATAAAACACCAAAATTTAGTAATTCGGGTTTTACATTATAAATTCTTATTCCTAAAACTATTGCTTGATAAACATCTAATTGAATCAAGGGAATGTCCTTTACTGAGAATACATCAACTTTAAAACCTAATTGCTCTATTGCTTGCGGAACAACATCTCCTGCTCCTTTTATATACGCTATTCTTCCCGCATTAATTTTGACATCAAGCAACGTACATTTTAATTTTTCCTTTTTAAATAATGCTTGAGTTGTGATATGATCGTAAGCAATTTCTTTATAGGAATGCAATATTTCTCCTGCTGCGTTAAATAGCTCTATATTTCCTTGTTCCGCATTTTTTGTTGCTGTTATGGAAAACTCATACCACTCTTCTGAATGAATACCATTTGCAGATACCTCTAATTTAGATGGTTTAACAATCCACCCTTTTGGAGCCTTTATACTTATCTCATCGATTAAACTATCGGTAAAACTTCTTAATTTAAACTGTATAATTTCTTTTTTATCAGGAGACATTAAAAGCTGCTGCTTATTAAATGTAGTAGTAAATTTTGGAGTTGCTATTAACGGTCTTATTCTTTCTCCAAAAGATGGATCCCTCCACTTATAGGTAACAGGCAAACTAATAGTAAATACAGAATTGTTTATAGAGAATTTAAATGAAGCTGAAATACTTGGAGAACTTTCGGGTTCTCCCAAATCCTTAGTATCAGCTACAACAAATACATTTATAAAATCTTGATTTAGCCAATAAGGATTCGAAAGATTATTATTGCCACTAGAAATAATATTCTCAGAAACCATTTGATTGTATTTCAAAGTATCATTTAATTTTATTTCCTCACCCGAACTAAGAGCAACTCCAATAAGGTACAATTCTAATGTCGTTCTATTTATAACATTAGCAGTTAATTTAACTGAATCACCTTGAATGAAAGAATAATTACTTGCAATCATTTCTACATCTAATCCCAAACAATCAATGAGTATTTGTTTGCAACGGTCAATTTTCTCTTTAACGACATAACTCTTAGGAAGTGTTTGCAGTACTTTAAGAATCTCTAATATTCCTGAAACATTATTTTCAACATTTATAAAATCAAAATTATCAATTACAGCTTTAAATTGTTCTTCAAATTCTTCACCCATCAAGGACTTCCAGGTTCGCTTACTTTTCTCAAAAAGGGAAGATTGTAATTTCTCCCCTGCCAAATGCTTAAAGTATTCCAAGCGACTACCAAGCTCAACTAGTCCGCCAAAACCTTGGCACTTATGTTCACTTCTTGCCAACGTACCAATTTCATTGTAAGACATTCCAAGCTGAGCATTATAGCCTCCGATATCAGCTACTAAATAATCAGAATTTTCTTTTGCGATATCCTTTATATCTTTATCCCACCAATAAGAGGTATTCCAATACAATGAAGTAGTTTCCCAAATGCCATATAAAGAAACTTGTTTAGGCAAATATTTAGGGTCTTTTGCTTTGTCAAAGGCTTCAATTGCTAATAATGCAGATGCAGTGTGGTGACCATGCCCTCCTCTTTTATCTGGAGGAAAACGCGTAATTATTACATCCGGTTGAAACTTTCGAATCATTAGGACTAAGTCTGCCAGTAATTGCTCTTTACCCCACAACTCAAACGATTCTTTTGCAGATTTTGAGTACCCAAAGTCAACAGCCCTTGAAAAATATTGTTTTGCACAATCATGAGATCGAGCAGAAAGTAGCTCCTGCGTCCTCAAAACTCCTAAGTCTTCGCTTAATTCATTTCCTATTAAATTTTGACCACCGTCGCCACGCGTCAATGAAAAATAAGCTGTCTCAGCTTTCTCTCCCAAAGAAAGCCATGCAAGCGCCCTTGTATTTTCATCATCTGGATGAGCAGCCACGTATAAGACACGTTTCATAGAATACAGTTTCTGCAGATCGACGTATATTTCGCCATTACTTTTATTAGCAAAACTGCTTATCCCTATGGATAAAATCATTAAAAAAAGATAAAATTTATTCATTTTTTATTAATTATTAGATCTCGAAATTAATCAATTTTGTTCAACCCATTTCAAAAAAAAATAAACATCTGAAAAGCAAAGAGATAGAAGTAAAAGTGAAATATTATTGCGAAATAAAGAGGCTACTTAGCGCACATAGTGCTATTTTCGTGCTCAATATTAATTTAAAAGGAAGAAAATGAAAAATTTAATAACCGGCACCCTGCTATTTGTTGGCTTAACATTGCAAGCACAAATAAAAACACCAGCGCCAAGCCCTAGTTCTACTTTGGAACAAAAAATTGGATTAACAGATGTTTCAATTACCTATTCAAGACCGCACAAAAGAGATAGAGAAATTTTTGGAAGCTTGGTTCCATTCGATAAAATGTGGAGAACTGGAGCAAATAAAAATACAATAATTACAACTAGTGACATTTTAATTTTTGGAAATGATACTTTAAAAGCTGGATCTTATTCAATATTCACTATTCCTAAAAAAGATGAATGGGTTATTCTATTTTATGGTGATACGGAAAACTGGGGAACACCAGAAAAAATGGACGACAGTCAAATTATGATTAAGACCTCTGCTAAGTTGGATCTTTGAACCAAGCTAAACAATCTTTTACAATTAGTTTTGATGACATTCAAATGGATGGTGCAAAACTTTCTATGTCGTGGGACAAAACAATTGTTACGTTGCCATTTAAAACAGCTACAAAAGAAAGAGTTACGGCATCAATTAAAAAAGTTATGAATGGTCCAATGGCAGAAGACTATTACAAAGCTGCGGATTACTATTTGTCTCAAAAATCAAACATGAAAACGGCCTTCAATTACATCAACAAAGCGCTTGCTTTGAAAAAAGAAAAACCTTTCTGGTATTTGAGAAGAAAAGCACTTATTCAAGCTGAACTAAAAGACTACAAAGGGGCCATAGAAACAGCGAAACTTTCGATGACCGCCGCTAAAAAAGCAAACTATGAAAGCTACGTAAAATCCAACCAAGACTCAATAGATGAGTGGAGTAAAAAGTAAGTAGCTTTATATAAGCAAGTTAAAATAGGAATAACTTTTAAAAGTTATTCCTATTTTTTTTGACATTAATAAACATAAACCTTTGGGACAATTCGGGTATTTAAACAAAAAATGCTATTTTCACTATTAGATTTGGAGTCCAACGAACACTGAAAAATGGGTAACCGAAAAATTATACTAAGGAAAATAAAAAAATACAACATGAAAAAACTTTACACTATTTTGGTATTAATGGCCGCTTTCTCTCAAGGACATGCTGCTTTACACATCATAACCGTATCAGACAATCAGTTCACACCAGCTACTCTTAATGCAGAATGTGGAGATACTGTAAAATGGGTGTGGGAAAGTGGAGACCACACTACATGGTCAACTTCCATTCCTGCTGGAGCTGATTCGTGGGTCGAATATATTAATTCTATCGACACTACGTATAGTTATCAAGTCAACGAGGCTGGAACCTATAATTATACCTGCTACTTTCATGCAATGATGACAGGAAGTATTGTAGTAACATGCCCTAATGGACTTGCTTCTCAAAGTGATAATTTTTCTTCTTTGGTTTATCCTAACCCTTTCGAAGACAACCTGACCATTGAAACTCCTGATGCTACATTAATTTCAATTTATACTATAACTGGAGAAAAAACAAAAACCATTATTTTAACTGAGGGACAAACAAAAACACAAATTAACACACGAGATATGGCGCCCGGAATTTATTTATGCGCAATTCTTAAAAAAGGAGTTCTGATCGATAGGAGAAAACTTCTGAAACAGTAACTTATTCTTACCTGCTCCTTTTTTAGCAATATTTTCTGAATACACCAGTTGTATGGAAGCAACAGATGTTTCAACTCTTTAAGTATATAGGAAGCACTAATGGGTTTATAAAGATTAATCCTTATCCTTCCCTAATATATACTTGAAAGCAATCGGAACATGGTCCGAAAATTTTGTTCTAAACAAGTTATGTTCATAAGGTGCATAAGGAAAAGATTCTCCCTTGTAAAGTGTTCTCACTTCCTTCATTAAATCAACTACTTTAAAGGACTCCTTGATTATCTCGTCTTCTGAACTATTTGTGTAGAAAACATGGTCATACGGTTTTCCTTTTTTAGCATCTTCATACAACTTGGTGTTTGTACTGGAACATTGCTTATTCAAACTATAAATAGCTTGCTTTTCATATTCAATAAATTCTCCTTCTTTGTAGATATTACAATCTCCTAAATAAATATAATCTTTATTCGTTTCCTGCTGTTTAGCTCCCCATTCAAACAAGGTCTTCAACTCCTCTGCCCTACGCGTTCTATCTGCTACACCATTGCCAGGTTTAAGATGAAGAGAGATTAATGAAAAAGTAGTTTTCCCATCTATAGATTTAAACGGCAGACAAAAAGGAACTCTTTCAAAAAGCAAACTACTAGCCAAAGCAGTATCTAAGAAACCAAAATACCGCGAACTATCTGGAACAATAACCGCGTCTCTGTAAAAGGTTATCCACCATTCTGAAGCACTCGAATTAACGTGGTTCCTAGTTGGTCCTGTATCTTCTGTAGATAGCCAGTAAGAGAAACCTTGCTCTTGCATAGCATCAACAAACGCTTTGCTTTCTACATCTGACTTGTAATTTTGTCCATTGCTTGGAAAAGTTCCTGATACTGGTGGAGCTACCATTTCCTGAATAACAACAATATCGTATGGCTTTAATATTTTGGAAAGAGTATTGTTATCTCTGGCTTTAAAATGCCCTAAAAACTGAATGTTGAATGAACAAATACTGATCGTGTCTGTTTTTAATGGATTACGCAGAGGTGCCTGTGCTTTAACTGAAGTATCAATAGGCTGTTTGTCCAAAGTTTTTTCATTTTTCAGATTTATTTGAGAGCTCGTACATTCCGAGAATAAGATTATCGGTAAAATTAACAGTAATTGGCGCATTTGTGTTGTGTGTATTGTGTTTGAAGGTGGTAATATACGGATTCTATTGTTTTTAATTAGGGATAGATGAGCAGATTTTTACATGAAAATCACATGAGTAAATATTGGTATTTATTCAGGTATACATAAATAGATTACGTTTATATAGTGTATATTAGGTACGTAACAAAAAAAGTATGGAAAAACATGTATTATCAAAATCCACCTTTATGCGTGGTATAAAATGCCCTAAGTCTCTTTACCTGAATAAACATAAAAGAAGATTAGGTATTGAATCAGATGCGTATTCTGCTCAGGCTATGGCTATTTTCGATCAAGGAACAAATGTTGGAGAACTTGCTACACAGCTATTTCCAGGCGGCGTGGATTGCACGCCAGAAAGCTACTACGATTTTCAAAAAGCCGTTGAGCAAACGCAACAAGAGATTGAAAATGGTACGACCGTAATTTATGAAGCTGCTTTTCAATTTGAAGGTGTTTTAGCTGCAGTTGACATCTTAGTAAAAGATGAAGATGGCTGGAAAGCATACGAAGTTAAAAGTTCTACAAGTGTTTCTGATACTTACCGAATGGATGGGACGCTTCAATATTATGTAATTACAAAATCTGGAATCGATTTAAAAGACTTTTCAATAACGTACATAAACAATCAATACAGTAGAAACGGTGCTATTAATGTACACCAACTATTTGTTTCTGAATCAATTATGACGGACATTAACAAACGACTAGCAGGGCTGCCAAATCAAATTAATCTATTTAAAAAGATTTTATTACAAGACGCTATTCCTGAAAAGGAAATTGGTGTTCACTGTAATTCTCCTTATGGATGTGATTTTGCTGGTCATTGCTGGAAAAACATTCCCAACTATTCCGTTTTTAATATCAGCGGATTACACGAAACAAAGAAATTCGAATTATACAACTCAGGAGCCATTACGTTTGATCAAATTCCAAAAGATTTTAATCTAAGTGACAATAAATGGATGCAAATTGATTGTGAGCTAGAAAATAAGATTGTTATTGATAAAGCCTCCATACAGCACTTTTTAAGTGAATTAAAATATCCACTCTATTACTTAGATTTCGAAACAATAGGACCTGCAGTTCCAATTTTTGATAATACAAGGCCCTACAGACAATATGTATTTCAATATTCTCTTCATACCCAAAACACTAAAGGAGGTGAAGTGATACACAAAGAATACTTAGCTGAAACCGATGGAACAGATCCTAGAAGAAACTTCTGTAAACAGCTTATAGAGGAATGTGGTACTTCTGGTGATGTTTTGGTCTATAACATTGGTTTTGAACGAGGCAAACTGGATGATCTATGTACTGTTTTTCCTGAATACGCAAAAGACTTAAAAGGTATTATTAGCCGACTAAAAGATTTAGCTACACCTTTTCAAAAGAAATGGTATTACACGCCGGAAATGAAAGGAAAGTACTCTATTAAAAATGTTTTACCAGCTCTTGTTCCCCGCCTATCCTATGGTGATTTAGAAATCCAAGAAGGAGGCACCGCAAGCAATGTGTTTGCACAAATGGCGAGTGGCACTTTTGATGGGGATATTGAAACTACAAGAAAGAACCTAATAGATTATTGTAAATTAGACACGTTAGCGATGGTTGAAATATTAGATGTACTTTATAAACTATAAGAAATATTTCATCAACTATTTATTGTAAATTTAGGATTCTAAATTAATCGATATGAATGAAATTATTTGCCCCAGCTGCAGCACAGCTTTTAAAATTGATGAAGCTGGCTTTTCTGAAATAGTTGCACAAGTGAAAAATCAGCAATTTGAAGAAGAGTTACAAACGAGATTAGACCTTGCTGAAAAAGATAAGGTAAATGCTATTCAGTTAGCAGAAGCAAACCTCAAAAATGCATTACAGGAAGATTTAGCAAAAAAGGAGAATGAAATCATTTCTCTTAAAGCGCAAAGCGCGCAAAATCTTGCAGACAAATTGGCGCAAAAGGAAACTGAGATTGCAGAGATGAAAGCAAATATCCAGAAGGCAGAGCTTGATAAAAAACTTGCCGTATCGGAAGCGACCAGAAAAATAGAGAAAGAACGTGATGATCTTGCAAATGATTTAAAAATGAAGGAATCAGAAAAGCAATTGCAAGAAAAATCAATTAAAGAGACTTATACGAACAAACTTATTGCAAAAGATGAGGCTATAAAAATGAAAGAGGACGAAATTGAGCGCCTCAAAGACTTTAAGCAGAAACTTTCTACCAAAATGGTTGGTGAAACATTGGAAATACATTGTGAAACTGAATTCAATAAATTGCGTGCAACGGCTTTTCAAAATGCTTACTTCGAAAAAGATAATAATTCAAGTGGCGGCACCAAAGGAGATTATATTTATAGAGAAAATGATCTCGCTGGAAATGAAATTATTTCGATTATGTTTGAAATGAAAAATGAAAATGATCAAACAGCTACCAAAAAGAAAAATGAAGATTTTTTTGCAAAACTTGACAAAGACAGAAATGAGAAAAAATGTGAATATGCTGTATTAGTATCGCTTTTAGAATCAGACAATGAATTTTATAACACCGGAATAGTTGATGTTTCACACAAATTTCCAAAAATGTATGTTATCCGTCCTCAATTTTTCATTCCTATTATTACCCTTCTTCGCAATGCAGCCATGAACTCTATGCAATACAAGGCTGAGCTTAATTTGATGAGAAATCAAAATGTGGACATCACGAACTTTGAAGAAAAAATAAATTCGTTTAAAGAAGGATTCGCTAGAAACTACGATTTAGCTAGTAAAAAATTTGCTACAGCTATTGTCGAAATAGACAAGACTATTTCGCACCTTCAAAAAACGAAAGAAGCTCTATTATCTTCTGAAAACAACCTGCGCTTAGCAAACAATAAGGCTGGAGATCTCACTATTAAGAAACTAACTCATGGCAACCCTACAATGAAAACAAAATTTGATGAGTTATCAAATGGGAAACAATAGATTGAATTTCAAAATTTATCGAGGCAAGTTAATTACATATCAACCTCACCTAACTTTTTCGGAAATTCTTCGTCGTGTATCAACGCATCTTTATTGATTTTAGCGAATTCATCATTGAGTTTTGCTGTGCTGATTTCTTTGCTTCTTTTTTCTAGGGTTGGGTTTAATTTTTCCGCTTTTTCAAATTGCGTAACCGACTCTTGAAACTCTTCAGGCAATACATTTTCTGAGTATTTCAATAACCCCAACATATGGTTTGCCAAATACTGATCTATTTGCACCCTTCTTTTTGTGGCGTGCGCATACTTACCTAAAACTCTGCAAATTGAGCTTCTATCTTCTGGGCTTAATTTATCTGCAAATTCATATTCTTCTATCTTTTTCAATGAGAGCAGGACAGGCTCAAGCGCATCCATTGTAATAACATACACATCGTATTCTCCCATATCGTAATGAAATGACTGAATTACTTTAACTGTATTTGAAGGGATAACAAGGTAGATCTCTTTTTTAACGCCGGTATTTTTGGTGTATTTTTTTGCGCTTTCTGCCTGTAATTTAATGTATTTAGGAAAGTTATTTAAATCGTTATTTGAAGGCGATTTTGCATCAAAGATGATAATCTCATCGCAAATTTCAATTGGATTGTCTGGAGTGCCTTTAAATGGAACAGAATCTAAATAAGTAACGGTATGTTTTAGACACAATCTTTTCATTTCTTCCGCTACTGCCATCTCGTGATTTTGCCAAGTTCTTTTCATTTCTTCCAATTCTTGTTCCTTCTCCTCCACTCTAGCATCATTGACTCTGGTTTTCTCTTTATCCAAAGAAGTTTGCGCATTGTTCAGCTTATCTATACTTTTTTGATATTCCTCCATTTCACGCTCACGGTCTGAATTGGCTTTAGTAAGCGCTTTGTTCACCGCTACTAGCCTTTCTGCTATCTCAGTAACCCTATTCTTCTCAGCCTCCACTTGCGTGTTAATTCGAGTAATAGAGATATTAAAATCTGCTTCTTGCTCTTTTAGGGTAGCCACCTTTTGCTCTAGGAGGTTCTTTTCGCTTTTGAATTGATTTAATTCATCGTTTATTTTAGTATACGAATTATTTAAACTTGTAAGCTCTTGAAAGGCTTCATAAGAAAGACTTCTTAGTGAAGACCATTTAAAGATTCTACCCAAAAAGGAAATTCTTTTTATTTGATCGAAAAATATATTCAACTTATTCATGACTATTACTTTTATTATTTACTGAAATTTAGCTTGTTACAACATAATCTATTTATGTTGTGATTTTGCTTTATTCAATTTTCAAAACCAGAACGTTCGCTAGATTTACCTTCTGCATTTAATACGATAAATTTAGCGTATTTTTTTAGAGGTCATAATTATTTAGTAAACGCCTAATAAGCACTAAATACTTTTGTCAAAAAACAATGGATAGAGCAAGTCCTGATTATTAACTAAGAATTAGATTGCTGAATATAACTTGTTCTAAAAGAAAATAAATAGTTTTATAAAAAAATAGACTTTGTTTTTTATCTTATCCAAAATAGTAGCCTTTATTGCAGATCCTTTGGTATTTGTTACTGCCTTTTTTATTCTTGGATTGTTTGTAAGAACAAAATATAGAAGACGAAGATTCCTACTTATATCCTTTGCTTTATTGTTGTTCTTCTCGAATGGTTTTATCTATCAAACTGTCTTTAATCAATGGGGAGTAACCCCCCTTAAGCTAAAGAAAAAATATGATTATGGAATTCTTTTGGGAGGGATGATAAGCCTCAACTCTACTGAAGAAGATATTAAATTTGGTGAAAGTTCAGATCGATTGTTGTACACAGTAAAATTGTATCAAGACAATGTCATAAATAAAATTATCATTACGGGTGCTTCAGGAAGTCTTCAATCCGAAATGATTGAAGCCAAATTTTTGAAAGCATATCTAGTGAAAATTGGAATTCCTGAAACTGATATTATTTGTGAGACCAAATCTCAAAACACCTACCAAAATGCTGCTTATACAGCTGAATTACTTTCAGTAAATCATAAATCTGCTCCTAGTTGTCTTTTAATTACGTCTGATTTTCACTACAGAAGAGCTATAGCATGTTTCAAAAAAAATAATTTACACGTTGATCCCTATTTGAAAAATCTAAAACAAAAAACCATATCCATCGAAGAGTATATACAACCACAATCAGCTTATCTCTACAAATGGCGCATATTATTGCATGAAATAATTGGTTACTACACTTACCAAGCTATGGGCTATATATAAGGTTTTTTTAGACGGCAGTAAAAATATCAGTGTTCACCCTGTTAAATTCGAATCGGGAGTAGATGAGCGTTTTTTCGCATTCTTTTGGAATTACAAATACACAACAAAGCCTAAGCTACATTGCTTTGCATTCGCAAATCACATAACTTAGCCAAACTGTATGGCTTTATTTAGATTCATAAGTTTTATTGTATTAAGTAGTATGGCTATAACTACTAACGCACAACAATCTAACAAGTGGGACTCTTTACGTTTGTCTTCATTTGGAAAAGAATTTAAATGGGGAACAGCATGCGCTGCCTATCAAATTGAGGGTGCTTGGGACTCAGATGGAAAGGGAGTTTCAATCTGGGATGAATTTA
>Ga0206130_10005542_pt1 | contig 14866 bp, 14 predicted proteins | sample Helgoland_Spring_9_FD_148637 | JGI IMG/M metagenome (GOLD analysis project Ga0206130, IMG submission 148637) | Pelagic subsurface seawater microbial communities from Kabeltonne, Helgoland, North Sea - Helgoland_Spring_Bloom_20160512_1 | ecosystem: Environmental > Aquatic > Marine > Epipelagic ... | reverse complement strand
TATGTGTAGGTTTTGTTCCAAAAACATCTATTTCAATGTCTTTTAAATCAAGGTTTTCTATACTATTTATTGATTCTGGGAGTATTTCAAAAAACTGATCATACACATTAATAGTATCTTCTATTTTTGGAAATTTAAAATTATCCTTCTGTATTGAAAGTGATGAATGATGCAAGCCTGTGATTTCACTATGATGCTCCCCAATGGCCCCGCTGTTGGTGGTAAATGATTTTTTGGGGTACACAAAATAAGTATCAGAATCTGTTAAATATTTGTAAAAATATTTTTTCCAAGAAGTTTCTGGCCAAGCAATCACATTATCTGGCAAGTAATCAACATCCAAAACCTGTTGCCCTTTGTCATACCAAGATCTAAAACCTTCCCAATGAGTTGCAGTCCATAATTGCCCCCATGAACATGGTACTTTCATAAAATAAGTATCATAACCTTCATCAATAACTTCAAAGGGCAATTCATTTGATTCATTGTGCTCGTTATGATATAATGAAATACCAGCAATATTAGAATCATTCTTATAAACTTCTAAAGCCGCTTTTGCATATAGATAAAAACTTGGTGATACTAATAAGTCATCTTCAAGAATTATAACTGATTGATATTGTAATGACAAATCACCGCAATATAAAACATGATGGCGCAGTCCTAAATTCTTCTCATGTTTTATAATTATTTTTTCACCATGTTCCCAATTAAAATCTTCCGCTAGGTTATAAACATCGTGAAGACCAGAATAATCTATGGAAATAACCAAATTTACATGATTAACACCATACTCTGCTCTCGACAGACTATTAAGTAAGTTATTAAGAGAAGGTTGTCTGTTATAGGCTAAAACAACAATTGTCGGGTTGGTCATTTATATAATTTAGATGCAATAAATTCAATAACTTTTTTCAGCGCAATTTACTTGCTACAATCAAAATATTTATCATACAATTGTTATATAATGTTGAGACTTTTATTTTATAAAAAACTTTAATGAAGATTATAATTTATGCCTTTAATCTTCTTTTAATATAATTAATTTATTTTTCCCAATGTGTTGGGCTGTTTCTGAAAAAGAGCTGTAAAAGGAACCATATATTACTTTTCTAAATATTCTGGCAACCACAGGTCATCAGAATCTAAAAAAGCGATCCATTCTCCCGTTGCTGCTTTTATGCCCTCGTTTCTGGCTTTTTGTGCTCCTGAATTTTTTGAAGTTGTATGATTTTAACTAATGGGTGATTGTAATGTTTTACTACCTGCAGGGTATCATCAATAGAACAGTCATTAATGGCTATGATTTCTTGGAGCATTAACGTTTGATTTATTACGCTATCGAGACAATATGCTATTGTTTTTGCTCGATCATAAGTGGGTATAATGACGCTTATTTTATGCATTAAGCTAATTAAATTAGTGCTCATTTAATTTTACAATACCCAATCTTCTTTAGCTAAGTTCCAATCTAGGTTTAAATTAAACTGTTTTTCTAGCAATATCTTTTCTTTTTTAATAGGCCCTATGATAGCTTTAAACGAAATTGTTGTAAACTTGACTTTTTGTTTTGGTGAAGTGTTGTTAAATCTTTTAAAACCACTATGCTGATAATCACCTAATTCTAAAAAATTATAGATTTCGGACATCAAAAGATGTGGTTGTTTTACCAAATCTTGAAAAAAAACAAGTTTTATATTTTCTTTACCAAAAACATCAACATAAGCTTTAAGTCTAGAAAAATAAAGACTCGTGTTTAAATAACTCTTGTCAGAACTAAGCATATGTTCAAAAGATTCTTTGTAACCATTAAACTTTTTGATATGATAAAAAACAGAAACCAAACGCTCAAGAGGATTTCTGATTATGTAAATAAATTTCGGAATCCCAATCTCATTAATTATATGTTCCGGAATTTGATATTGGATTTCACGTTCATCTTGAGTATAATAGGTTGAGCTTTCGCCAAAATATGGTTGTCCGGCATAGCCTTTTAACATATGTTCTATTAAAAGTTCTTGTTTTGTTTTTACATTAACACCCTTGGTATTCCAATAATTTTTAGACCAATTATCAAACATATAATAGCCCGGCTCTTTGATGGGGGTAGACATAAAAATATCAGGATGCTCATTTAAATAATTATGTAAAGAAGTAGTACCACACTTTTGACTACCCAGAATAATTAAGTTTGGTTTAACTTTAGATAAGTCTAAAAAACGAAATCTCTTTTTATCAAATAAAAATCTCTTATTAATCTTAACTATATCCCTTGATACGTGTATAGTGCGATAGAATTTTTTTAACATTTGTAGAGTGTTAGATTTTTTTTAATTATATCCTAATTTTAGAATTAGAAGTATTCAAATTAACTATTAATTAGCATGTTGAATAATTCTAGATGTTTTTCCCCTACTACCATCGCTTGGTTGTCTTTTTCAATAAACGCATAATTAGCATCGTCTTCCTTAATTAAAAGAACTTGATTTATAGCCGTTTTAATTTGCTCACGATTTATAACATTTAAGGAAGGCATCCCGTTTTCTTTTAAAACTTGAGTTATATTACCTGTATTACAACCTACAATAGGCGTGTTAAAAACAGCCGCCAAAAATGGTACTCCAGAATTTAATGTATCTGTGCGTGGTAAAAAGACAAAATTAGCTGACATAAAATAATGCTGCACCCTCTGGTTTGTTATAAACTCTTGTGTAATACGGTATTTTTTGAACTGCTTAACTTTAAGCCATTTTAAACTATTAATGGGTTCTTTAGTTTTACTAAATTTCCAGCCTGGCGCTATAAGTAGTTTGTCTTTTGTGTCAATAGCATCAAAGGCATCCAATACTAAGTTCTTTTCTGAGGCTTTACGCACTTCACCAAAGACTAACATTACCACGGTGTCTTTACCAATATTTAAGTGTTGTCTTGCCTCACTTTTCGTTACCGTATTGGGGTAGTTGGTAAAAATAGGATGTGAGATATAAGCCTGTACTTGTTTTTTTGGCAGCAAACCTTCATACCGTATCTTATACTCTTTAATACTATACGCTCCCAAATGTATTACTGCATCTACATTTTTGTAAACAATTTCATACAAAGTTTCAAAACGCTCTGGATTTGTACTGTGTGGCAAATAATTATGTCTTGTAATTACAATTTTGGCACCATTTTCTTGCCAGTTTTTTAAAACCTTTTCTAAAAGTAATAATTCTACATCTGTAGGAAGCTTCCATTTAAATAAGTACTCTGGCCAATGCAAATGGATAACATCATACGTCCCTTTGTTTAACCAGAAATTTTCAAAACTGGTTTCTATAGTGCAAAGCGAGTTATAACTTCTCATAACTTCAGTTATAAAAAGCTGGTCATCATAAACAGGAACCAAAACTCTCATTTACTAAAAAGTGATTTAATTTGGTATTTATAAATACGCCTTGGCCATTTAAATATATAACCGTTTAGGATTCTAAACATATAGCCAGTTTCTGTTTCTATATGTTTGCGATAAAAAGTAGTTGGAATTAATTTTAAAACTTGTTTCTTTTTAACAAGAGAAGCTAATGTTTGTTTATATAATTTTGATGAAATTGTTTGACTATGTTCAATAACAAAAACATAGCGCTGTGCTATAAAATTAAACAGCAACAACTGTTTTTTTAATTCTATTTGTTTTTTTGAAAAACCACAAAGAGAGTGTATAATAAATAAATGATCTTTTAAACTTTTTTCTGTTTTTATGTTGTCATACGTAATTGAGCCTTCTCGTTTTCTGTAATAATATAAAATATCAGGCAGCACATGTATTGTATTTGCAAAAGTCAATGCCATGGGAGTAAATAATACATCTTCATGGATAATACCCTCACAAAAACGAAGATTATTAGTTTTTAAAAAGGACGCTTTATATGCATAAAGCCATGAAGGTATCCAGGTATTGGTTTCTAATTGTTGTGCTTTTTTAAAATAATTATGGGCTTGTAAAACACCTTCTTCAACCTGCTTTATATATGGTTTTAATTGAGCTGTGTTATCTAAAAAAACACCGTGATTAAAACTAACAATATCAATATTAGATGATTTAAAACAATTAATACAACTACTTACTAATGTGGAGGCTATTGTGTCATCACTGTCTACAAAAACTATAATTTCTCCACTAGCATAATCTAGCCCGGTATTTCTTGCACCGCTCAGGCCTTTGTTTTCTTGAGTGATAATTCTCAACCTAGATTCATGTAGGGCATATTCATCTAGTATTTTTAAAGTACTATCTGTGGAGCCATCATTTATAGCTATTACCTCAATAGTAGTATAATCTTGAGCAAAAATACTATTTAAACAATCTAATATATAAGCTTCTACATTGTACACAGGAACAATTATAGTAACTAAGGTCTTCATATTATCTAGAAATACGTTTATAACAAAAATCTATAAGATTATTGAGTTGTTTTAGTATTTTCATGCCTTTTAAACGTTTAAGATTATCAATATCAGCTATTAGGCTTGATTGCAATGCTTTATTTTTAAATTCTAACTGCTTGGAGTTTCTTTCTCTTATAATAGTGCTTTGAATGTATGCTTGCACAAAACTTGGCATAATGGTATTGAGGTATCTAACCCTCTCTTGTTTAACTAATTCTTTATTTTCTGGCCTGGTGCTAATTCCTCCTACAGTGAAAACAGAAACTGCTTTGTTTAAATTAAAGGTACTGCAGCTATCAATTACAATTCTTTCAAGAAAAAAGATCCAATCAGAAACAATTATATAATCTGTTTTATATAAACCATAGTTTAAAAACAGCTCTCTTTTAATAAAAGTGGATCCATGAGGAAGTGTTGATACAAAGAAAAACCCTAAATCTATATTGTCTTTGTATGCAGAGGTGTTTAAAACATTGTTGTTATTATGTGTTAAATGTCCATACACAATGTCCTGAGTAATTGTTTTAAAATCTATACTTAGGGCATCTTTTGATAAAAGATAATCTCCAGAGTTTAAAAACAATATGTATTTTCCAGATGCCTTATTAATACCTTTATTCATACCGTGGTAAATCCCACGGTCGGGTTCCGACACCCAATAGCTAAACAAATTTTTTTTATCTTCAATAATTTTTAGGCTACCATCAGTTGACCCGGCATCTATTATGATGTGCTCATAGTCCTTATAATTTTGCTGCGATACACTTTGGATGGTTTTTTCTAAACCACTTTTATTGTTTAGATTTACTGTTATAATTGATAGCTGAATCATTTTTGATATTTAAAACTTAATATAATTATACCAAAATGATTTAAACTCATAACGGCGCCAAGCGTGGCAACCAAATGGTAATTGTCTATTGTTTTTATCATACAGAAATGAAGGTCTAGTTTCAAAACTAAATTGAATGGCCATTTTAAAGTTAGGTAAATTAAAGTCTTTGAATGTTGAGCCTATAACAATACCCCAAATAAAATCTTCATTTAATGTCCCGAAATCGAACAATGTTTTAAAATGGGAATTTTTAGCATTTATTTTAAGTAAATTATATAACCAACTATCCAAGATAAACTCATATCTACTAATGAATTTTGAAATCCAATTATTTTTATTTTTAAATTTTTTATATGAATTAATGAACTTAATTTTATTTAGAACTTTTGTGGCGGTTGAAATTTTACGCAAAGAAAATCCGCCATTACCAACTCCAATAAATTTACTTTGTTGAGTTGCTAGATCCCAATTTTCAAACCAAGGTGCCCCAACATAATCATAATCTTTTTTACACCAAGACTTTAACTCATTTCGAAATATCCAAGCATCTAACTGATAAATTAGCATGAATTTATATTTATTAAATCTTTTGTACAAATTCTTGTTTAGTAACAAGTTATTATAACCTTGAATGTTTTCAAAATAAATACTCGAAAATGATTCAAACTTAATAGTACCATTGAGATTTTCTGCTATTTCTTTATAATTATCTAAATTTAAATGATCTGGATGTATAAAGCAAATATTAAATTGTCCTAAAATCTTATTACACTGTTTTAATGAAGCTTGTTCGTCTTTATCTAACTCCTCTTTATAAACAGGTATAACAATGATAACCTCATTTTTTGGTTTAATCCCCATAATTAATGTAACAGTCTTTTTTTAGTAGTATTTAATATTTGATTTAATAAATACTTAAATGACGATTGCTTAAAATTTAAGTCTTGATAAGACTTTTTAATTTCGTTTAATTGAATTTCTAATAGTTTGTGCTTAAATTTTTCAGCTTGGTATTTATGTTTAAAATCATTACTATTTTCTTCTATAATATTATTACACATCTTAGTAATAACATCATCAAATATTACTTTTACCTCATAAGTAAAAAGATCTCTCATGACTAGCAGCTGTTCAACCCACTCCAAATTTTTTTTTATCTGCGGTTTATTGCTGTGTATACCTCCTTGGTGAACTCTATAAACCGCCATTGTGTCATTAAGTTTTTTTATTTTACCGCATCTGGCATTTAACATATGTAGATAATAGTCTCCGGCTGTAATCTTATTAAAATTTGTTAATTGTATGCTTTTAATGTTATTTCTAAACACACAACTCGGGGTATGAATGTAATTACCGCAAGCCAAATCTAAAATTGTGGTCGTTTCATTAACTTTTTTTGTTATGTTATCTTGTTCAAGCTTTTCATTTATGTTTATTTTGACATTATGAAAACACAATACATAATCCTCATTAGCCTCCAAAAAATCTACCTGCTTTTGCAGTTTTAAAGGGTCTGTCCAGTAGTCATCGCCTTCGCAGAGGGCTATGTATTTGCCTTGAGCGTGTGGAAATAACCAATCAATCAATCCATACTTTTGTTGTGACCACTGATTTTCTGTTTGTAAAAATGTTTTTATCCTTATGTCTTTTGATGCATATTTTTGTACTGTGACCTGAGTGCCGTCATTAGAGGCATCATCAAATATCAATATTTCGATTGGGAAAGTTGTTTTTTGCATTAAAAATCCTTCAATGCATTCCGCAATAAACTTCTCATGATTATAAGTAATGCAACAAATAGATACTATTGGTTTTTCCATGTTAAACAAAATACATTACTGTTTCAAACACTCCTTGGGTATAATGCCTAACATAGATTTTATAACCTGGATTCAACTTTAGTGCAAGCTTAGGGATTTCAATAAAATCTGATTGGTTATGATATATACAAACGGCCATCTTGGGTTTAAACTTTTTAATGGTTGCGATGGCTCCGTTGATTGCTTCGATTTCAGCTCCCTCAATATCTAGTTTAATAAAGTCCACTTTGCCATCTACAACTTCATCAATTGAGACAGTTTCAATTGAGACACTTCCTGTGTTAGCTATTTTATTTGCAGAACCTAAGCTTGTGTCGAAATGAAGGGTAGTTGCTTGGCTCCATAAGCCCTTCTGAAAAAAGTTGATATTATTATTTACTCTTAATTTGTTTTTTGAGGCAATCATAGATGATTCTGTCGGTTCAAAGTAATACACCGAATTATAATCACGGTGTTTTTGAACAAACTCCGATGTTGTAGCACCATCAAAACCTCCTCCGTCAACAAATGTTGCCTTTTGAGGTAGTATTACAAAATCTTCAAAATATTGCTCATTTATTCTGAACCTAAAATCCTTTTGGAATTGAATATCTCTATTTAGCCTGAAGTTTAGCAAAGCTTCAAACTCTACTTTAGATTGTTCATCCGTTAAAAGGGAAAAGACATTTTCGTAAGCCTCCCTTTCAACAAGTATTGAATCCGTATTATTTAAAAAATCAACAGGAATTAATTTCTCTTCGAAAGCAAATTGTAATGCGATATAATCCATTGACGCTGACGGCCGTAATTTTTCTATAAAATCACGAACATCAATAGCTCTGCCCTCTAGAACACAATTAATTATTGCATCCTTACTAAAATCTAAATTCGATTTTAAAATTGGCAATCCGCCATAAGTAGTATCAGTTGTATAGTCATCAATGTATCCGACAACTGTTATATCCTTCTTAGTTAGCCATGAAGTAGTTGAAACTCCATATTTGTTGCGACCAATTATGTAAACTTCTCCAGATAGCTTTGTTACGAAATCTTGTGCACGATTTTTCGTGATTTGCCTTGTGTCTTTAATTTTCATTTTAGTTTTTCCAATTTATTAGTGAGTTAATTGCATCAACATCAAAAACAGGCATGTCAAGATGTTTTTTCACGGCAACTCGCTCTTGAAAAGCGTTATCTATAAAAATTGAGGTTTTCGCATTCTTCATATACTTATACTTGGCGTCTTTAATTTTAATATGAATGATTTCTTTAAATAACCCTTTGTGTATTGCTAACGAATATAGCATTTCATTTAAGTCATTTTCATGCTTGGTAATTAAAATAATCTCTTTGTTATGCCATTTGGCATTATACAGAAACATCATAACCTCAGGATTCACTTTTCCGTTTTTAGTAACGGTATCATCAAAATCTATGTAAATAGTATTGTATTCTAAATCTGCATCGTACTTGTTTTGTAATGATCTGTCAACCGTCAGTTTATATTCATTTTTAAGAATAGTAATATCGTAGCCTAATGCGTTATAGATGGTGAGTAACGGGAAATTCACGCCCAAAGCTCTGTATAAGTTCATAGAACCTGAGGTTCTAACCGATACCTCTAATATTTTAAAATCTCCGTTGGCATTCTTTTTAAGTTGAAAATACCACAAGCCATTCATTTTTAGTTTATCACTAATTACGGTTGCTATATAATTTAACTCTGGGGTCAAGTTTATTGTAGAAGTTCTAACGCTAATACCACCAAAAACACGATCTCTTTTTCTTGGACCAACAAATCTTAGTTTGCCCTTTCTGTCTGTAAAGCAATCAATTGTTAATTCTTCACCTGGCAAAAGTTCACAAAGCACATAATCACGCAGTAATTCTTCATTTAGCAAATTGGCGTTTTCGTTATCAATAACCATTGCTCCTTTTCCACCTTGACCTTCGTCCGGCTTTGCAAAAATTGGCAATTGGTCTGCACTTGGAAGGCTAGAAAATACCGTTGGGCAAAATTGGTACTCGCGGAATAGATGGTATGTTTTCTTCTTGCTTCTACAAATTAGCGCTTGCTCTAATCCTGGCGTTGTAACAATAGTGTTAATATTTTTTTGCTCTTGAGCTAATTTTACAACTACATCATCATGTGTTGGTATAATGATATCAATGCTATGGTCTGAAATAATTTTATTCAGAAAGCCAACAAACTCTTGGCTTGTTATGTAGGGCATATTGCCGATGTAATTTTCATATACAAAACGGCCATGATCATCTTTGCCCGAAGCACCAACCAATTTTAGGTTTACAACATCTTTTAAAGCATGGTGTATTTCTATGCCGTTTTCGGCTCCACAAGGAAGAACTAATACATTTATTTTTTTATCCATGTAATACTCTAATTATTTTTTTCATGTCATCAACGAAATAGCGCTGATCTATAGGTATATGTATAATTTCTTCTGTTAATTTTGTTTCTATACCATTTCCGTCACACCACTTTTTCACATTTGGCCAATAAGTAGCGGTATATATTTTATGTTCTAATAACTTTATTCTTAAATCTTTGGTTGCCCAAAAAGGATAAACTAAAGGTACTGAAATCAAATCCAAATCAAACTTCAATTTATTTTGTTCTGACAAGACTGCATGCAATACGTTAAAGTTTTCTTTTCTTTTCATTGCTATTGTCTCATAATTTAATGAAGCTAATAGGATAGTGGTTAGAAAAGACATTTTTTTAATTGGTTGATTTTTTAGTACAATATCATTGGCAACAAAATCTTTATATCCAATTTCAGCATTACTATCCATTCGTTTGAGTAGATGAGCACATCTATCAAAAGAACTATCTCTATCTAAAATCGTATCTAGCTTTTTATCACAATATAAATAAGCACCATCTGGAATACCAAAAAATTTGCGTGGTGAATAAAATGTATCAACATCTGTAATTGGCTTGCTATAAAAAGCTTGAGCATTATCAATTATTAAATTTCTACATTTATTCGCTAATGCATTTATAAACCCATCTTTTAATCCAAAATAATTTGTATAAAGAAAAGCTTCATTTTCTTTTATGGTGCTAAAATTAAAAATAGGTTCTAATTTTTCATCTATTTTGTAAAAAAAGACTTCAATATTTAATTTATTTATGGGCTCAAGTAAAACATCACAAGTAAAAAAAGGCAACCATATTTTTTTATAATGATTAACCAATAAAATATATTCTAAAGCATTACGTCCCGTATTTAGTTTAATGGCGTTTTTGTGATACTCCTCACCTTTAGCAAGTTCTAATTCAAAATAACCGCCTATGGATTTATTTAATTCTTCCATTTTATATCATATTTAGAAATCATATTTGACGTTTTATCAATACCATTAAATAATAATACGTCAATGATAGATAAACCAGGAATAAAACATCTATTGTTTTGATTGTATGATTCCAAATTTGGCTGAATAAAGCCTAATTTCATATCTATTTCAGAAAATTTCTCTGGAAAAATAAACGACTCTCCGCCCGGTGAATTAACATAGTGAGATGCACCCATTTCTTTAGCTATAAGTCGTCCCCAATCACCCTCTTCTGGTTTCTCTTGAAACCAATAGTTATAATCTGTATATTTATCAAAATTAGTATTTATACCCAAAACTTTACTAATCATAATAGTCGATTTAATATTGAAGCAAGTGAGATAATCTTCCTTCCCTTCTAAAATTTCATCAATTATTATTTTGATTTCATTAAAAAATGGCGCTTTATGTTTATATCCGTTTAGCTGCGCAGTTAATTTTAATTTCCAATCATCTTTGTTGTTTAGTTTAACAGTTGTATATGGTGCCATGTAATCAGGCTTTTTTAAAGTTGGCCTAATATAATAAGGTTCATTTTTATCAATATTCAAAAGCCTATTTCTTGACATCCATGATTTCCTTATGTATTGAACATCATCAAAAAACATGAAGTGATCTACTGAATGTATTAAAGAGAAATAACCCAAGTAAGGAAAAAAGTAAGGTTGCATGATTGCTACCTTCATGACAACTTGTTAATTAATGCTATTATTTTTTCTAACTCTAAGGTCTTCAATCCAACATACAAAGGCAAACACATAATCCTTGAAGCAATAGCCTCAGATATTGACATTGACGCTCCCGTTGCATACTCGATTGTATTTAAACTAGGGTAAAAATAACGCCTTGGATAAATGTTGTATTCATTCAGGGCTTTTTCTACCCTTAAAAGTTCTGCTTCGCTATTAAAAATAACTGGGTAGTAACTATAATTCCAGCTCGTAGTAGCCCTTAATTTAAGTGGTTTAACTTTTGAAAAATCAAGATATTTGTTGTAATAGTCTGTCACTTTTTTTCTTTGCGTAAGTATGGTTTCCATGTGGGGTAAAACCGCCAATCCCATCGCCCCTTGCAGTTCAGACATCTTTGCATTAATACCAATACTTTTAAAATGATACGGCCCATCATGCCCAAAATTATGATGGGAAAACAGCTTTTCTTGCAGCTCAAGGCTATTGGTAAATAATGCGCCACCTTCCCCGGTATGAAATAGCTTGGTAGCATGAAAACTGCAGGTGCTTATATCCCCATACTCAAAAATGCTTTTACCTTTATAATTTACCCCAAAACAATGAGCTGCATCATAAATAACTTTTAAATTGTGTTTTTTTGCAATAACCTCAATCTCTTCTACAGCGCATGGGTTGCCAAACACATGAGTAGCTAAAATAGCCGTTGTGTTGGGAGTAATAGCCGCTTCTATTTTAGTTTCGTCTATGGTTAAATAGTCTAGGTGTATATCTACATATACAGGGGTACAACCTTCCCATACAATACTACTTGTGGTAGCTACATAACTAAAGGGCGTGGTGATAATTTCTCCCGTTAAGCCCAGCGCTTTTATAGCTATTTGTAATGGTAATGTTCCGTTAGTGGTAGCTAGTATATTAGGAACATTAAGGTATTGTTTTAATTGCTCTTCTAGACGCTTTACCAATACACCTCTGTTTGTCATCCAGCCAGCATCCCAGGCTTCTTTTAAAATAGCTTGGTACTGCTCTTGTGGTGGTAAAAATGTTTTGGTAACGTTGATCATTTTATATTTCTAATGTTTGTTGTACCTGCGCCCACTCACCAGCAACCACGGATGTACCCCAAGAAATACCAATGGCTTTCATAGAAAAATAGATACAGTTGGTAACACGCATGTAAAACTTATCTGTTGTGGGATTACTCGCCACTAGAGTTACAGCATATTTACCAGAAGCTAAAATAATATGGGGTAGTGTTATTTCAAAATGTTGTTGTCCTGCACCTGTACTTTTAAATGTTTTACCTACAAATCTAGAGCTTGAAGATAACGTTTCTCTTAACTGCGCATCATACATGGTGATGCCTAAATTAAAATCTGAAACAGGGTCTTTTATATCTAATGTAAAACGTAGTTTTAAATCGTCTCCTGTTTCTAAAAGAGATGAGTGATCTGAGACAAAGCTATGAGTTGCTTTATTATATAAAGCTACCTTTACTAATTCTATATCACCGTTACCTTGGTTTATTCGCTCTGGAGAAGCAAATAAATCTACATATTCTTTTATGCCTTGTGCGGTATCACTACCAAAAAACTGTTTTTCACCTTTATGCATTAACAACACCTGTGATGAAACGCGCCCAACCATAGGCATGCTATGAGACACAAAAATAGTGGCTGTTTTAGTCATGAGTTCACTGATGCGGTTAAGACACTTAATTATAAAGCCTAGATCACCAACTGCCAAGACCTCATCTATCAATAAAATATCCGGCTCCATTTCTGCAGCAATAGCAAAACCTAAACGCACCTTCATACCACTACTATAGTTTTGCACGGGTGACTCAATGAATTCACCAATTTCGCTAAAAGCTACAATAGCATCATATTTGGCATCAATCTCGGCTTTAGTAAAGCCCAAAACAGCAGCATTGTTATATATATTTTCACGTCCTGTTAAAATAGGATTAAAACCAGCACCGAGCTCTATTAAAGCCCCAACACGGCCACGCATGGTGACCTGCCCAACATCGGGAGTGAGCAAACCATTTAATATTTTTAGAAGTGTAGATTTACCGGCGCCATTATGCCCAATAAGCCCAATACATTCGCCGCGGCGCAGCTCAAAATTAATGTCTTTAACGGCCCAAAATTCATCTTTACGCAAGACGCTGTTATGATCTCCACTATTAGAAAAAGATAGGCTCACATCCTTAATACCATACCATAAAGAGCGTTTAAAATCTCTACAGAATTTTTTAGATACGCCTTCGCAAGCAATCAGTACTTCGTTGTTATTGTTACTCATTGTGTTATTTATACTATGTTTAAGCCCCTACGCGTTCAATAATAATAGGCATGGTAATACGGTACAACAACCAGCCAAAAAATAAAATAATTAAAGCCACTACAAATCCCACCCACACAGGTACGGCGCTAGCTACTTCTATAGAAGTAAACCAATCTCTAGGGATACTTATTAGGTAGTAAAGCGGATTAAAAACATTAAAGTCTTTAATAAAACCAGATACTGGCATAGGATATACAATAGGTGTGGCATACATTAGTAATTGTGTGCCTAGACCAATAAAACGACCAATATCACCGTACAACATTTTAAAGGGTATTAAAAATACCCCAATACTAAAACCAAAAAGCATAATCACTAACGCTCCCAAAGGATATAACAATGCCGACCAGCCTAAAGAAAAACCTAAGCCTAAAGAAATAAGCAATAACGGTAATAGCTTTAAGCTAAAATCAAAAAGTGTTTTATAAAATGCGTTTAACAGCAAAGCCTCTCTAGGGAAGTTTAACTTTGCCATCATACTCTTACCTGCATTAACAGCATCTGAAGGTGAATTGAGCGCTTGTGTAAAAGTTGCAAATAGTAATGTTCCTGAGATCACAAATATAGGATACGGAATGCCTGTATCTGTTATGCTTACCGCCCCAGAATAGTTTAAGAAAATCCATAGCCCTCCCGATAAAAATGGCGGGAGTATTGCCCAAGCAAAACCCAATAAAGATTGCCTAAACATAGCTTTTGTGTCTCTTATAAATATTTGCCTACCTAAAAACCGAGCATCTTTTAAATCTGCAAACATGAGTCTTAGCGATATGCTTTTTTTGGATGTTTTAGCAGGAGCATTAATGCTGACTTTTAATTCTTTGTGTGCCATTAATCTATGAAACGTTTTTTATTTTTTTGTGAAATCTCATTTTTGTTATTGGTGCCTTAAGCCTTTAACCCTAAAACAAAACGCTTAGCATCCTCCACGGCTTCGCCACCTCAAGTCCCATTATATTTTTGTAATGGTTTGATTTAAATTGTAGTAACAAAAAACCAGTGCTTATTTTATAAGCACTGGGGCGTAAGCTACTCTAGCTGGAGGGTTACTACAAAACCTAGACGCTCCAACACCACCCAGCATTTGTTGCCAGATATGTGTCTTACTTTCCCTTTTTGAGCAGTAGCTCCAAAACCAGGTACATCTATAATATCTCCAGCCTTAATCGCTTTAATGGCTATAATGTTTGTTCCTTTTTTCTCGATGTCGTTAAGTAAATCTACCTCTTTTTTTGGCACCACTGCCGGCTTACCTAGATAAAAAAGATACCGCACAATACCCGGCACAGAAAAGATAAGCTCTCTGTCTTTAACCTCCAAAAACACCAGCACCATAGAGGGCAATAGTGGCACCTCTACTTTTTTAACGCGGTCACTCCATTGCCTTTTCTCTACCCGAGTAG